>OGCN01000054.1_pt1 | contig 167457 bp, 153 predicted proteins | sample 1570181 | NCBI WGS metagenome assembly OGCN01 (sample SAMEA4370584, study PRJEB24528) | human gut metagenome | reverse complement strand
AAAGGCTGTTCACCATCTGAATATCGAAAACTTTTAAAATGAACCAATAAAAGAGACTCTTTGAGTGAATGATTCTCATTAGAGTCTCTTTTAATCCTATCATGTTATTTACGGAATATTGCTGTAACCCCCACTCACTTAATTATATATTTCGTTCCTCTGCCTTTTCCCTCAACTGCAACCACACCTTTTTCTTCCATCGTTTTCAACAAGTGAGTTGTCTTTGAATTCCTGAAAAATGATTTTTATCTGCTAAAAGTCCTGCTGCATTATTGAAACCATTTACATTATCATACAGGTTCAATGTCTTCAAAGTATCCTGATTAAACGTTTCAATCTGAATATTTTCTTTCAACTTGCGATGTAAAATTTCAAAAGGCAGCTCCTGATCATTACAAGGTAATTCTTCAAAACTAATATTTTTCCCTTCTAATACAAGCCTTGAAAATTCCTGTGTATCTACCTCTATCGTTGCTGTATCATTTCGTTTGTATGCTTTTGATTTATATAAATACGGTTTCTGAAGGCGACTTTTTATAGTGAGTTTTATCGTCTGGTCATGATTCTGTCTTTCAAGTGTATAGTTTGGCTGAGGTGATATACTGTCATTGATTTTATTTTCGATATCCAGGCAAGCCTGCTTTACATCTGACAATCCTTTCACATCCTCACTTTCACCTTAGCCACTTTACTCCATTTGCCGTAAACCTTTTTCCCGCCTGTAATTTTATAGGTTCTTACACGGAAATAATATGTTTTCTTTTTGAGTTTTTTTATGATCCGGAAAGCCTTAGACTTGGATACGGATAATTTCTTTTTCCCCTTCGTAAACTTCTTATTGTTAGCATACTGTATCTGATAACCTGACATTTTCTGCTGTTTGTACCACGATACAACGACCTTCTTGCCTTTTAGATTTGAAACTCTCACGCCCTGTACCTTTTTCGGTGTTACTGCTGCAGTTCCCGTTCCCTTGTTTATAACCGCGCCTGTACTGATTTTAACTGTTTTATTTCCGGTTGTCTTACCCGTTTTTGTGGTTGTTGTAGTTGGTTTCTTTGTGGCTGTTGGTTTCGTGGTAGCCTGTCCACCATTTCCCCACCAGGATGGCTCCTGATACGGCGGATCTTCTTCTGCCGGCAGAATCTCAAAGGAGACTCTCTGTGTTCCCACAAAGAAATCTTTTCCCGTCACATCTACATAGGCTGTTCCCTGAGTATAATTATCATGGTATTCATATGTATAATCCTGTCCATTTACCAACTTTTCCCCCTGATAATACACCGTCACATCCGGCTTATATGCATGCATTCTTGATGGATCATTAATCTCCGTATATGTATACTGTGAAAGTTTTATTTCAAACTGATCTGCAAATATGCGTCCGTTAAAGTCATAATCATCCAGCCGATTCATATCCAGCGAGTAAAATGTCGGTGTATTTTCATTCATCGTTGTATACCAGAACAAATGATTATCCGATGTCACAATTGGCTTACAGTCTGACAAATATCCACGGATCTTGTGAATTTTTCCAACAAGATTTCCTTCCTCGTCAAGTTTTGCAACTCTTGTCACCCAGAGGTTTGTCTCCCGTTCTACATAATATTCCTGCCAGAACATATAATATCCATCTTCTACCTTTACTAACTGTGGATTCAAAATAGTAATTCCATCGTCTTTTTTATAATCGGTAATCCACTTTAATTTAGGTGACTCATTAAATTTTTTATTCATGGTAATGACAAAAATGTTTCTGTATGCTTTTTCTATCGGTGCTTTTGTGACAGAAGAATCCTGAACGATAGAAGAGCCGGCAGTAATAAGCCTTTCACCATCGTGCATCAATTCAAAACCTCCCAGTGATACACCGGTTACATTATCACCCTTGCTTCCTATAATGTCTAACAGGGAACGATTCTCTGTCTTCCCATACCATGTGGACCAATCGTCCGGTTCCTGGTAAGCAACCGATTTTGCCAGATTAACCGCACGCGGATTACCATCTCCCAGATCCAAACGATATACATACTCTCCATCCGAAAGAATATACTGGGCAAAAGAGTGGGAAACCCAGTCACCCGGAGCCTCCCGCATGACGCACTCCATGCTGTCCTCATCCACCACATAAGTCAAATTTACCTCATGATGAATCCTTGCCACGTCCTTTTCTGCATCCCAGTAAAGATATCTGGATGTATGAATATAAAGAATCCCATCACTTTCCGCCATATGCAGAGGACCTGCTGCAAAAGGCTCGTACACATTTTCATTTGCTATACTACACTGACCAAGTTTCAATTTAACATTAATATTGTTATCGCAAGCAAACTTCTTTATCCATATTCGATCTTCACTTCTGTACGGATCCTTGTAAAACCTTTTTATAAACTTTATGATCTGACTCTTAAAAGACCACTTTAGACTTGATGAGTTATTAATTACATTAAAATCATTGATTGTTTGATTCTCATCTACCGTCCCCATCAAATATCTGAGTATTAAAACATCCGCATATGTAAATGGCATAATATCATCTTCAAACTGCATTAATGACATATATGGTCCACCCTGTTTTGTATCATCAGTGACCAACGAATACGCGCCAAGTGTCTGTGCTAATGATATGGCATACACCTCGCCCAAATCACCTGTCCCATACAAATATCTGTTCTCATTTACATTATTCTCAAATATTTTGTAGACTTGTAACTCTTTCAGTTTTTGATCCGTGTACACTTCAATCCGTCCTGCAACGATATCCGCATCGATCTGTGACAGAACTTCCTGACCATGATGTTCCAATTCAACCTCACGGATTTGTTCGTAGATAAACACGCCTTCATCAAAAAATGTAAACAAAATATTCTGAAGTCCGGCTTGATAGAAATGGATTATAGCATTGGTATCCAAAGATGCTCTCAATCATCTATCCCCCCTATCAGGTCATCCAGATCCTCCTCGTCATGATCTGGATGTAAAATCAACCTATCCGTCACATCTTCAATCGAGAGCTGATAACAAGCCAATACTCTTTCCAATGTTTCCTTAGGCACGGCATTGTGATTATAATTGTAAATAGCATAATTAATATATTCATATGGTATATCAATTTCATTACTAGGTACATTCAATCTTGCATTTCCCCCGACACTGCGCAAGAGATTTCCAACCCTCTTTTCAACTTTTTGACTACCCAGACATATCTTTTGGTTTTGATCAATAACGCCCAGGCTTTCTAACCGATTTAATGCCATTTCAAAACTGACACTAAACTCCGACATGATACGGGCAATGTCCATTGCTGACAATCCATTTTCATGAACGCCCCGTACCTCCAAATCAATAAATCGATTAACACCGTCCGCCGGCATTAGTAAACATGCTGCAAAATAATTTGCTTCCTGCTCCTTCTCATCAACACTCCTGCCATTAATTGTGACACTGTCTTCAACAAACGAATTATCGTCTCCAAAATGTAATACCACATGACCGATTTCATGTGCCAGCGTAAAAATCTCCCTTGATAATCTGCTGCAACTGTTTGTAAAAATTATAATGTCATCATCTTTTTTTACGGTAAAACCAAGGTCAGCATTTTCTCCGAGCGGATATCTAAATAACTTATATTCCAATCTCTCGCATTCTTTGAATAAATCAATGATTCCATACCTGCTAACCCTACACTTTACTCTAAAAGAATCCGCTTTACTGCGAATTTCTCTCTTCCTATTGTCCTGCATCCCCACACCTCCTAATGCCTGTCTCTATGCTGGAGTTTTTCAGACATATGTTTGTTAGCATAAAACAAATCAAGCATATCTAAGATCTTCTTTGAAGATCCGCTTTCTTCACCAGCTCTATACGCAACTGCCGGCGTTTCGTCAAGCACTTTCGTAATATCTCCCACAGTTACTCCAAGAACCTCTGCCACCTTAGAAAGGATATCTAATGTAATGCTATTTACCCCTTTTTCAATTCTCGCATATTTCTGTCTGCTGACTCCAATCCGATCAGCAACCTGTTCTTGAGTAAAATTTTTTGCATTCCTTAATTCCTTAATTCGGCTGCCTAACATTTCATTCATGATCATCCCTCCATTTCTTCCTAGTATTATTTTATACCATAAATGCACACCAAGTCAACAAAATGTTATAAAAATACAACATTTTACCGACTTGGTGTTGTGATTTTATACCATATTGCAAAACACCTTTCACAGAATCCGCCCCGCCGCCACCATGCCAGCACACTTTTTTGATTTTTTCCTAATTCACTCTGCATCTATCAATATCCGACAATATAAATTTCCTCTCACTTTCCTTTAGAACAAACCCTTTGTACTTGGTTATGTAATCCACAATTCCGTCTACCCTGACTACATCGTAAGGCAGTTTATATTTGCTTCTTACCTGAATCCCACGGTTACTCAGCACCAGCACCGGGTGTACTTCTGCCACATCTTCCTGAATCACATTTTCCAGCACCTGGGTTTCTTCCCGGATCTGCTTTGTCGGTGCTCCGATGTTTTTACCATAGTTCCCCCTTTGCAGCATCCAGTTGTCCTTTCCATCAATGCGGATCACTGACTTTGTGTTTTTCCCATCTGTCATTCCAAACGCTTTCGTTTCTATACAAAATACACCTGTTTTTCCCACAACAATATGGTCAAATTCTTTTACCTGGCCGCCGTATTTCAGAGCCGGGCCATTGATAACAGCATAATTTTTCTGGTCAAGTTTTTTCAATTCATCCCTGACGATCTGTTCTCCGGTATTTCCTACTTCTTTCCGCCAGTAATCATCCTCATCCGTCTTTCGATTTTTCAACTTGCTGTCTCTGGTCTCATATTCGGGCCTTTCGTCCACGCCTTTCACACCAATGGAAATCAAAAAACGTCTGAACTCTTCCTTTTGTGCTACGGTTATGTTGGGATTGGCAATTACAAGATTAAAGAATATCCCTTTCAGATCTCCCTTTTCTTTATTCAAAAAATCCTGATAAACTATTTTCCCCGATCTTCTTCTTACATATCCTCCTTGATAGGATTTTAGAAAAGCACAAAACCTGTGAAATTCCTCCTCCGAAAAATGTGGATGCAGTTTTTTCTTTTCTCTCTGAAACTTCTCTTTTGATACCCATTTGTCCTCTTTGTTTGTTAATCTGCTAATCAGCCAAATAACAATAAGGAACAAAAGGACTATGAGCACTTCCCTTCTGTGTGACGATATTATTTCTACTATGTACTCCTCCATTGATTCACCTCTATCTCAACTTTTCTTTTTTACTCTCAACATCGGTTATTTTTCCCCGGAACATGAACGCTTTTCCGGCTCAGCTTTACTGCTCCTGCTCCAATTCCTGATTGATTCTGTCTTCACTCTCTGCCATCGCCTGCAAAGTCATCGTAAGCAGTTTTTCCAATTCCCAGCCAAGCTGTTCGGCACCTCTTTCGATTACCTCTCTGGAACAGCCGGCCGCAAATCCTTTGCTTTTATATTTCTTTTTCAGGGATTTTAACTGCATGTCCTTGGTACTTTGGGATGGACGCATAAGGGCTGCTGCCCAGATAAGTCCTGTCAGTTCATCCACTGCAAACAACACTTTTTCCATCTCATGAACCGGTTCCACATCCAGCGTCACACCACATTCAACCGTAATTCCATATCCGTGAGACACAACACCGTGGATAATATCTTCCGACATGCCTCCCTCTCTCGGAAGTTCCGGTGCTTTCAGGCAGTGTTCTGCCGGATAAAGTTCAAAATCGATGTCGTGCAGCAGACCAATGATCCCCCAGTGGCCTGCCTCATCACCATAACCCAGTTCTCTGGCAAACCACTCCATCACAGCCTCCACCGTAAATGCGTGCTGAATGTGAAACGGATCCTTGTTATATTTTTTTAGTAAGGCACATGCTTCTTCTCTTGAAATATCACTCATGTTATCAATCTCCTTTCTGTGAAGCCTATGCCATACTAATATACCTATATCCTTACTTTGTCAATTGGAATTTATCTTTTTTTGTATAAAAGCAGTTCCGGGTTTTCGCCATCTTCCTCATAAGTACAAACCATGATAAAATCCATATTTACCACTATTCCAAAACGCCTGCTGCCACCAAATACACATTCCAGCTGATTTCCCAGGTATGTCTTTTGATCATCCAGAAATTTTACCTTTTCTCCATTAGGAAGGGTATACATAAGATTCACATATTTTCCCACCAGGGCGTTCAATTCTTTTACCTGTGGGAGTCCCTCGATATGAAGATCATTGATTTCTTCCATCAACTGCTGCTTAAATTCTTCAAACTGTCCATTGTCACTGAGTTCATCGTATCTCTTCCAATAGTCCAGTTTCGGAAGCTAAAAATACCTTTTCCTTTCACTCTTCCTCCAGCACCCACCGAATCCCCTTCGCCAGGCGTTTCCCTGCGTCTGCAAAATGTCCTCCGGAATTCAATTCATATTTCACATCATTTTGATCTTTCAAAAGTCCATATGTTTCTTTGGTGCATGTAATCACATTTGCCATCAACGGATCCTTTGTGTTCGCCTCTTTGCCGCCTACACTGAGATAAATCGTTTTACCCTGCAGCTTATGGCAGTCATTTTGGATTTTTCCCATAAAATCCGGATACCACAACGAACCGGAGCAGCTGATTGCCCCTGACAAAACCGGCTTTTCCATCAAAGCCCACAAGGCAAACAGCCCCGCCAGAGAATATCCCATAATATAAATCTTTCTGTCCGGCATCTTCCCAGCCGCATCTACGCCACACTCAGGCAGAACATATTCCTCCATCCACTGCCAGGTTTTTTCCGCTTCTCCAGCGAATTTGCTGTCCAACTGCTTAGATGGCCAGGGAGAAAACTGCCGAAACCAGTCATCCACTTCCACCGCCACCACCGTATACTCCGCATCCGGTAGCTGCTGCCGTATCGTTTCCATTGTCTGCTCTGTCTCATTTTCACGGAAATTATAAGTTCCCCACAAAATCAGCGGTCCCCGATTTCCATAACAAAACTTCTTTATGTTCATCCTTTTAATTTCCCTTCTGCCAGATCTTTCTCTGTCATAAAATCTGTGTGAAACGCCGCATTGCACTCTGCAATCTCTTTTGTTCCATTTATATAATCTGCATACAGATCCCAGAGATCCATACCACCGTCCTCGTTCATACCATCATCATCCGGAAGCCACTGCCGGATCAATGCGATACGTTCTTCCTTGGTAGTGTCTTTTATCAATGTTGATTTCATTTACTGCTTCATCCTTTCTTTTGAAAATCCCATCCGGACTTACTCATCCATCTGCTCCGGTGCATACAAAGTGCCATCCTGAGCAAGAACTGCCTCGTCTCCTTCGTCCAGGTTTCTTTTATACAACAATGCATCTTCCATCTTGATAATCTTCTGTGCCCCTGCAACATCCTCCAGGTAAACCGTGACCTTAGGCACATATCCCTCCGGCCGCTCTTCACAGCCATAATCTGCTTCTTCGATTCTCTTGATTTTGTAAATTTTCATTTTATTCCCGTTCCTCGTTGTAAAATCTGGTAATTGCCTCATTGGCGTGTTCCGCCTCGTGTTTTTTCTGAAACCGGTGGCGGTCTTCTAAAATGGCGATCATCTCGTCCACGATCATTGTCTCCGTAAGTTCTGTGGTCCGGTACAGATAGCCCAACATTCTCGTAGCAGTGTACTCCGTGTTCATATATTTATATGCGATCTCACGACAAAGTCCCTCTTCCAGTCCTTTCTCTAACAATGCCCGGTAAACCTGATCTGACTTTTCCCTGCTATATGCCATCGTTCTGATTCCGTCCTTCCTTTTCTTTCGCCTTCAAAATCATTTTTTCAAATGCCTGTGCAAACCGTGCATCGTCCTCTTCCGTCCGTTTTCTCGGTCCTTTCAAATGATTCTTGTGAGATTTTCTCCTGGCTTTCTTGTTCAAATGCCGCTCCATCAGCATCTGGTCAATATTTTCATTGGTGTACCATTTACCGGATTGGTGGATCGCATAGGCACCTTTTCCCAGAGCCATGGCTGCCACGCCGTAATCCTGTGATACAACGATATCTCCCGCCCGACACATGCTGATAAGTTTGTAATCCACTGCATCTGCACCGGCACCTACGACCTTGATCTGGCTGTAATCCGAATTCAGTACATGATTTGTATCGCAAAGCAATGTTACCGGTATGCCATGCTTCTGTGCCACAGTCTCAACGATCCTTACCACCGGACAGGCATCTGCGTCTACATAAATATCCATCGTAATACACACTCCTTTGGACTGTATGTAATATTTTAATGATAGTATAACACTGAAAATGTACTCATACAATAATTGCTTCACATATTATTCCAGCATCAAACATAAATTTTTATCATCCACACAGATATCCTTATTCTTATATTTGTTAAAAAGAGCAGAACCACATCTGATTCCGCTCTTTCCATCGGCATTACATAATTCCTATCTATAATTTGATTATTTCTCTTTTTCCTCATCAAAGGATACATCCGTAACGTTCTGACTATCAGACACTTTTTGAAAATACCATGTTTCATCTTTTTTAGCATCAATAGTCAATTTGTTATCCTCGTATTCTAATTCTTTCCCTCCAAGAGAAATTCCCTTGTCTGTTTCTTTCCACTCAAGTTCTTGATTTTGTCCTGAAGCATCCATCACAACAGCGGATCCACCTTCTTTTATAACAAAAGCACCATCATATTTACCGTCATCACCTAATTTTTTTATCTCCTCTAACGTATAATCTGAACCATCCTTACTAATTTTTTCCATCTTCCAGATTCCAGTATACTTTGAATCTGACTTACCACATGCAACCAATCCTGAGATTCCAAACAGCATAATTGCCATAACGCAAATAATTTTCTTCATACCAATCCTCCTCTTTTATAAGTGTATTAACTATACAACCACAAACTTCTTGTATAGGGTAGTTACTTTCTTTTTTCAATTTTCTTTTCTAATTTTGCAATAACTTTATCTACTCTTTTTTGATCCTCGCTGTAAAATTCTGTACTCAGATCACTATAGAAGTTATAAATATCAGACCTTGCATCATACCATTCATTATAGATATCAGATCTTGTATCATACCATCGATTATATTCATCTGATCTCGTGTCATACCATGTTGAATAATCTACGCCTGATTTGTCCTGATCATCTAAAACATCTTCATAAAAACTTCTGGTCATGTCTTTGAATAAATCCTCGTAAATTGAATCATTAATACCATCAAACAAATCATCATAAATATCTTCTTCAATATTCTTACTATCTTTGTATTTATCTTCAAAACTTTTTCCTGAACTATTGATTGCTTTTGCATATGCCAGACTTGCTTCGTAACCAGTTGTGCACATTGCCGTACATTTATCTGCCACTTTCTTATAAAATGCCTCAATCTCCTCTTCTTTGTTCACAAATGATTTATACGAATCCACTTTTCCTTTCAAACTTTCCCACTCTGATTTCAAAGCATCTATCTCTTTTTTCTGAAGGGCATTTGCAGATTCAATAATTGCATCCGGTGATGATGTATCCAACGTTGAAACATCCTTACTAGTGTCATTTGATTGTGGTGTCTCAGTCACTTCTGGTTTTTCCGTCACATCCACATTACTATCTACAGGTGCTTGCGTCTGAGTGCTACTATTATCTGTTGTTTTTGCTTCGTTAACATCATTATCATTTCCCTTCGTTCCACAACCTGCCAAACTCACAATCACCAATGTGGCCGCACATACATAACTCAATTTTTTCAATAACATAATTTTCCCTCTCTTTCCTTACTGCTCTGTGAAATGCGCTTTCATCATAATTCATATAAGCTAACTCAACATAACCTTGAATTCACCAATATTATTTAGCGGATACTTTCGCCAATTTCTTCGTAACCCTCGCCTGAACATCTATGTAATACTCCATCTCTTTCTGGTTCAGATCTTTACTTTCCCACTTCTCAAATTTCTTGACCATATCTGAGTATTTACTCATATAAGAAGCATAATCCTCCAGTAAACTTGCATCGGTTGGATCTTCCTGACAACTCTTCATAAATGAACAATACTCATCCATAAAATCTTCGTAACTGTCCATTGCCTTTTTAAAATCAGCGCGCAAACCCGTACTTTTCTTCTTCGTTTTCTTCTTTGTTGTTTTTTTCTTGTTCGTTGTCTCTTTTTTGTTTGATGATTCACTCACTGATGCCTCATCCTCTGTCTCATCTTCTTCCGGTGCATCGGTAGAGGTTGACACATCCTCCTGGGTTTGGGTAGATGCCGTATCGGTTCCAGTGCTATTTCCCTTCGTTCCACAACCTGCCAAACTCACAATCACCAATGTGGCCGCACATACATAACTCAATTTTTTCAATAACATAATTTTCCCTCTCTTTCCTTACTGCTCTTTCATTTTTCTCTTTTCAACCAACATCCATATAGCTCCCGCCAACACAACAACACCTAAAAAATATGGTAGATAACTGGCTATTCCCCAGCCGTATCGACTGCTGGGTATTACACCCCGGTCCGAAAAGTCAAACCGAATCAGCCAGAAGTCCAGCAGCGCAAGTATATCAAACACAATTACGGCGATACTTTTTTTCAATATGGTCATAAGCAATGTCAAAACTGCAAATAATGCATAGGCCGAAATAATGATAATCCCCATAATAGCAACGGCCTTCACTGCTTCCAGCGACTTAGCTCCTGCCGCATAAATTCTGGCGTACTTCACCAATGAGATATGTACTGCATCTGCATTTGTCATGCCTATTTCCTGTGCAAATATCCCCTCTTTGTTCTGATTTAATACCTCTTTATACTCACTGGTTGCTGACGCATACGGGAGAAAAAGCATTATAATCATTAAAACCACTCCTGCTAATGTAATCCCAAACGGAATTGCAACTTTCTTGTTCATAAAAATTCCCTCCATTTTCCTAACTCAATTTTTCAATATAATCCCGTGCTTCCTGCATAATCTGATCCATCTTTACTTTCTCGTGTTCCAGTTCATCCACCCGTTTTTCAAGTGCCTCCTTTATCACATCGTCCGGTGCGTCAATGATCTCTTTGACTTCCCTTAGTTTGAATCCTAACTGTTGTAAGAATCGAATCATTTCTGCTCTGTGAAATGCGCTTTCATCATAAAGCAAGTGACCATATTTGTTTTTTGTTGTGGGAGTCATCAGCCCTGCTTTTTCGTAGCACTGAATACTCCTCCTTGAAATGTTTAGCAGTTCACACATTGCTCTTAAACTCATACATTCCATATTTTCATCCAGATTAAAACTGCACGCTGCGTGCAGTCAAACTTTTTTTCTATCTTCTTCTCCTCCCTTCTTTTCCCATTGTACACCGGACTTTTATTTTCTGGATTTGTAAGTGCACAGCCTCGTACTTCTGAGACCTTGCCCATAAAAAAAAGACCCGGTCTTCATCGAGTCTTTTTGATCCTCCATCATTAAAAATATTCCGCCGTCTCTCTCAGGTGCTGCTCTATTTCATCCTTCTTTCTCATAAAAGGAAGTTCCTCCGGATGTGCCTCACACAAGGCTTTTCCTTTCGTAAGCCACTCCTCGGCCTGATCTCCCTCCCCCAGTTCAAACAGCATATTCGCCCCCGGGATGATCCAATAATCGATTTGGTCCAGATCCGATCTGCCATCCGGGATCGAACATTTTCCCGCCTTTTTCAGGTTATAAAGAACTTGTTCTGCCTTTTCTCGGCACAAAGTAAAATACCAGGCCCTGGCCATATAATGGAGAAATTGAAATTCCATGCGATATGATCCATCTCTTTTAAGCACTTTTTCCATCTCAATAATCAGCCTTTTTATTTTGAGGTCCCGTTCCGGCATACACCGGATGAGAAGGAAAATTTTACCATAAGTGTATTTTACTACCAGTCTCTCTGCCTCTTTCCCGCCGGCTCTCTTCATACAATTGATAGACTTGTCCACCGCCCGTAACATCTTATGGATCAGGCATTGCTCCTTTTTACCGGTATCATCATAAGCACCATTCAACATTTCGTCGTACAGTCCTGCTTTCATATCATAGTACCGTCCCCAGATATAAAGGTCGCCCACTTCCGACGCGTACTTTTCTGCCTCTTTTATGCAGACTGCTGCCTTTTCATATTCTTTTCTCTGACACAAAAGATACACTACATAGTCCTGTAATTCTATCCATTGTCTGGGATTTTCCTTCCCTCTTTCCCGCAGCAGCGGCGCTGCCTTGGCTAGAATATATTTCTCATCCTCCTTCGGCAGATAGAGCAAGGTCAGGATCTGAAGTTGTTTACAGCACTTTGATTCCGCCAGACAGTTGTCCTCTCCGCCATACTTAAGAACCGATTTTGCCGTTTCCAATACGCCGCTTTTCTGTCCATCGAATGTCATTCTTTCTCTTTCCCATGTTCCAAATTCCCATTGTATCTGCTGACAGAGGATCTCCATCTGCCTCTTAGCGCACTCTCTGTCTTTCTCACTCCATTCCATCTGCTGTATCGACTCATGGATCAACGGATGCATCTGCACTCTTTCTCCCTGAATTCGGATCCATCCCTCCTCATGTAACTCATTGACAGTATCCAGTGAACCTAACTGCAAAACACCGCGGGATTCCCCCACAGAAATACCCGGTGCATCAAATAATGAGAAAAATTTCAGACATCTCTTTTTCTCATCCGACAGCCCCGACGCATCATATAATACTTTGATGATGCGGGATATTTTGTCATATCCTTCTACACCATTCTGAAGATAATCCACCTTCTCCGGTGCCATCTGTGAAACACCATAAGTTTCTGCCAGGTCCCATGCCTGTTTCATACTCAGATAACTTTTAGCTACCTGCCTTGCTATCAAGGATAAAAGAAGGGTATGCCTCTCCACTTTATCTGCTAATTTGGTTACGATCGCCGTCTCATCTGTCTTTAATCTGCGCCCCAGATTATTCTCAAACAGCCGGTAAATCTCATCCGTCTTTTGCAGCGGCAATATTTTTTGCACCGGATAACCGGACAATTCCATGTTTCTGCGGGTCACCAGTATTACTTTCCAGTTTACCTTCAATACCTCGGCAAAACCCTCTGTGATGTTTCCCTCAAAATTATCCAGAATCAAAAGAAATCTTTCTCTCTCTGCCAATCTCCGGACTGCCTTCATTTTTCTGATAAAATATTCTGCCGTCTCTTCCTCCCCTTCTTTTTTATATCCGGTGATACCAAAGTTCCTGTCATCCGTCAAAGTTTGTTCCAGAGATTCTTTCCATGACAGATAAATAACCTGATCAAAGCAGTTTTTATTGTCCTGTACAAACTTGCTGACAACTGTGCTTTTGCCGATTCCGCCCATACCGGTTACAAATGTGATCGGATCTTCTCCCTGCCACCAGTGAAAAAGGCTGTCACATTCCTTCTGTCTTCCCACCATTTTTTCAGGTACTACAGCCGGTCCGCTGCAGGAAATCACTGTCTCCTCTGCCCCAAAGCGTTCAATCCTTTCCAACTGCTCCAGCACCTGTCTCATATCCGGATAACGGTCTTTTGTGCCGGCCTGCAGTGTCTTATGAAAAAACACCGTCAATTCCCGGTATAATCCCGGATGGTAAAGCACATTCCATTTTAATTTTGTATAATCATAAGATGCCTCGTCGCCACAATCCACCGCCCTGGGTGTTCTTCCAAAAATAAGCGAAAAAAGCAGTGCCCCCACTGCATAAATATCTGTATATGTTCCGATCTGTGACATATCTCCCATTTTTTGTTCCAACGGCGCATATCCTCTGGAACAAGCCACACGGTAGTTACTCAAACCTTCCTTCATCCCCTGGGGAATTACTGTATCAAAGTCAAACAGTTCCACCATTTCCGGCGTTGTTGCATACATCCGTATATTTTCCGGTTTCACATCCAGATACAGATATCCCCTCTCATGGATCTGCTGAATACACTTCGCCGTACTCATCACAACACGTAGTACCTCCCGGATGGACGAAAACTGGATTTTGTCCAGAGTATTTCCCTCTACATAAGAAGACACCGTATACAAAGTTCCATTTTTTTCGTACAAATCATACACTTGTGAGGTATAGTTGGTCAGTCCCGCCATTTCATGCAGTTCGCTGATCACCACAAAGGAATCCCGAAACCGTTTTTTATATAGTTCAAACTGCTTTCGCTGACTTTTCTGAGTAATCATCAATCCTCCCTGGCTGTTTCTTTCCATCGAAAGCATATAGGGATAACACTCTTTGACACGGACCGTGCTTTTTCCCCCTGCATTGTTCTCATAATATCCGTCATATACAAGACAGGATCCTCCCTGCCCCACCACGGAACGGATAAAAAAAGGCATACTGCCTCCCGCTTGATTTTTAAATATCAGCTTCGTATTCGGTTTTAGCGGTATTCGTTCTTTCATCCTCCATCACTCTTTCCCTTAAATCTATCTCCTTCTTTGCGAAAAAAAGTTCCCGCATATACTCTCTGAATGTACACAACGGCTGTGGTGACTGGATCGCCATAAGAAACAGAAAGTCGTATGGGTTTCCCGGGTACAGAAGGGGATAGCCCACCGATAGCAAATTGTCATTTAACGCATCGATGCACCGTTTTCTCTCCTCTGGATCTGCCTCATAACTATGATGCCGGACCGCCAGACTGCCATAAAAACGATAAAATACAAGAAGTATTAGAAGTTTGCGGACTCGTTCATACGACACATGCTCTCCGTGCAGGATCTTATTCAGGCCGTCCCGGTCCGGAAATGCCTCTTCTGCCAGTGGATGCAGTAATTCATTGTCTTTTAACACCTCTTTGATACTTCTGCATTGATACAATTCATCGGTATAATTACCTGCCAGTCCCAGAATCTGCAAATAGATTTCCCACATAGAATCCACCCGGCTGCGGGTCTTTCTTCCTTTTTCTGTCTCGTCCTCTTTTTCCCTGTCAAAGAAAGAATACAATTTTTTCCGCTCGCGCTGCGCCAGTCCTTCTGCCTGCTCTTCCCCGGCAATTTCCTTCCACAGCGTCTGTATGCTTTCACTGGCTGCTACATTGTTATAGGCGAACTTATCCCCCTGTTCCTGCAAGTAGGTTAAAAGTTCTTCCGTGGTCTCGATTTCATCCAGTTCCTCTTCAATCAAGTCGGTATATACAAGATCTTTTTCATCTATTTTACCGGGAGACACCACATCTGTCTGAGCCAGGATTTCCTGTGTTTTCTTATAACTAAGCCCTTTTTTGAAGGCATAATAATACACCGCCTCCCTTACAGAATGACAGTCCAGTCCTCTGCTAAGGCAGATTCTTCTAAGGAAATCATTTACTTCCTCCAGAGAAAGTCCAAATGCAAAACACAGCTGAAACGGCACTGCGGACTCTCTTTTCATCCGCTTTTCGCCCATGAAAAAACTTTTCAGATTCCGCGGAACCGGAACATCCGCCAGTCTGCACCGGTCAGCCACAAAATGCACTTTTTCATCCACATCTTCTGTCTTCCCCACATAGCCATGCTCCACAATGAACGCATCCAACCCCTGGTCGAAGCTGCGGAACTGATGCAGGATCCTTCTACACTCTTCTATGTAATCCTCTGTTTCAAAAATTTCCGCAGCCTGTTTCTCAAAAAAATCTGTATATGATCCCATATGCACATCCTTTATTTCACAATTACTGTAACTATCTTTGTCATGCCATTACAGCGGACTTTGATCTTACCTTTTCCTTTTTTCTTTGCTTTGATGATTCCTCGTTTTGTCACCTTTAAAATTTTCTTATTGACCGATGCGTATTTAACTGCTGCCACCGGCACTGCTTTCACTTTAATCTTAGCCTTTTTGCCTTTTTTCATTTTAATTTTTTTCGTAACGGTCAAAGTCGGCTTTTTTACTGTAACAAAACAATAAATTCTGCTTTCTGCCACCCTGGCAGTAATAACCGCCACACCTGGTTTTCCGGCCGTTACTGTTCCATTTTGGCTGACCGATGCCACTTTCATATTGCTGCTTTCAAAAACTGGCTGTCCACCTCTGACTGTCAGTTTTGTCGTTTTGCCTTTTCCTTTTGTATATAATGTGACCGCTGTCTTATTTAAGATCAGTGTGGGAGTTTTCGATGGTTCTGCCACTGGTACCGTTGGTTTTACTGTCGGAGTCACCGTTGGCGTCGCAGTTGGAGCCTGCGTTGGCGTTGCGGTCGGCGTTGCAGTTGGCGTCGCGGTCGGCGTTACCGTCGGTGTCGCAGTTGGTGTCGCAGTTGGCGTCGCGGTTGGAGCCTGCGTTGGCGTCGCGGTCGGCGTTACCGTCGGTGTAGCAGTTGGCGTTGCGGTTGGTGTCGCAGTCGGCGTCGCGGTCGGCGTGCTCGTCGGTGTCGCGGTTGGCGCCTGCGTTGGTGTCGCAGTTGGCGTGCTCGTCGGCGTCGCGGTTGGAGCCTGCGTTGGCGTCGCAGTCGGCGTTACCATCGGCGTTACTCCTACAGAGATATTTTTCTCTATGCTCTGCCCGGATGAAAGATGTGTCACTTTCAGCACCAGATTTCCATCCATTTTATATAAGATCAGAGTAAGTCGTATAAGGTCGCTGCTGTCATCCCCCAATGTACTTTCATCCCAGTCTAAAAAAGCATCCTCTTCCAGATCTATTTCCCCACCATCGGATTTTTTCAATGTAAACTCAAAATCGTTCAATAATTCCAATATACCCGGCTTGTAGGACTCTCCTTTTTTATTTACAAATTCAATGGGATAATAGTATTCCTCTCCGGTCTGACAGATGGTATCAGATCCCCCTTTCCATTCAAAATTCTGAAAAGCAGTATCATCTGCCGCCTGTTTCTGTACCACCCATTGTATTTTTTCGTCTGTGGTCTGCCTCTCCAGTGTAAAATCCGTATACTGGGTGCCCTCAATGGTAAAATTCCCGGTTGAATCCTTTCCGGCCTCTACATAAACATGGCCCTCTACAAACCTTGCCACACTTTGTGCCCCGTTGGTGTTCAATCTGGTCAGTCCGCTGACGATACCTGCCACCCGGAGCGTCTGTTCATTTCCAATCAAAACAGCACCGCAGGATTCTCCTGACTGGGCCGCTGCCCCTGCAAAATCTCCTGTCACCACCGGATCCTCCGTCATGACACGAAAATCCAGTACCGCATTTTTCTCTACTGTCACATTGCCTGCTTCAAATGTACTGTCCTTGGGAATGATCACTCTGGCCCCCTTTTCCAGTACTAATTCATCTACACCGTCAAGATCGATTGTATCGCTATATACATCCTCCTGGATCGTAACAGACAACTTTCCTGTGTGACCGGCTGTGTCAAACTGCGTTACATTATTTTTTTTACCCAGCTTGACCGACACATCTCCCTCCAGGCCAAATCCGTCCGCTCCGGCTGTGTGGATCACCGTATCGACTAATTTCCCATCCAGTTCGATGTCCACAGGCATCTTGCTGTTCTTCCAGTAATCTCCTGCATATATCGCCGAAAGTCTGGTCTGATCCGTCGGATGGATCACCTTGATCACCGCATGGTCTCCCAGGATGCCGTCTGTCCCCTTGTACGCGCCGCCGCTGATATAAGGTCTTATATCATCCTGCAGAGAATTTGTCCCAAGTTTTGTATTTACACCATCTAACACCAGCGTGTGGCCGGCCGCATAAATGGTTGTACTCCTGCCTCCGGATGTCACCATTTCCAGATGCATATTTTTAAATGTAACATCGGCACCTAACTGGATCGTTGTCCGTGTCAAAAGCGTCGCTTCCTCTGTATCCCCTGTAATCGTAATATCTTTATTGATAAAAAGTGGTTTCGGTGAAGCGTCCTCTTCTACATCATAGTGGGTAAATTTTACCGTTCCCAAAAGCACCAGTGTCTGCCCGGACTGAATCTGCTTCAAAGCCGTTCGGATATTCTGATACGGGCTGGATATAGTTCCATCTCCCACTCCCAGTTCTCCTTCCCCATCACTTACATATACTTTTAGACTTTCTTCCACATCACTGGCTGTCACCGTTACCGGTGCCCACAAATTTAAGATCAACGCCAATATCAGACATACTACTCCTGTTTTTTTCATTTCATCACTCCTTGTTGTATTTGTTGTATTTTCTTGTGTTTCGTCTCATGTATAAAATTCCTGTTACATCTGCCATCACCACAGCTCCCATACTGTTTACCAGTCCTTGCACCAGCAAAATTTCCAAATTCATCACGGACTGCTGCAGGCAGGTATAAGGCTTCGGAAAATCGATTCCTTTCTCAAATCATAGATCATAACTTCTACCTTTGATAAAACCAGATTTTTTTATCTACTAAGGATTCTCCCTCATAAACCAGCCGCAGACTGAAAAATCGTTTTTCCTCTTCCAGAAATAATTTAAGAAAAATGGCGTCCCCCTCCCAGGTAGGCAGTGATGGGACTTTTTCTTTTTCGATCCACTGAAGATCTCCTTCGTTGCACTCCGCCAGCTGTCCTTCAAAGGCATCGGCATGAAATAAACACATCAGTTCCTCCTCTTCACACTGGTCACTGATAAAAGTCACGATCCCCTTAAACTGATAAGAAGTAAGGGTCAGCCCCGTCTCTTCTTTTACCTCCCTGAGCAGACATTCCTCCGGGCTCTCCCCCCATTCAGCGTGGCCTCCCACACCGATCCATTTGCCTTTACTGATGTCTTTTTCCTTTTTGGTCCGATGCAGCATCAGATATTTTCCATCCTGCTCAATGTAGCAAAGCGTTGTCATCTTCATGCACTTTTTTTCCTCCTGCTCTGTAAAAAAGATCCTGTTTCGTAAATTATAGGATGGATGAAACATATTTGCAAGGTTTTTCAACTCCGATCTCCGTCTTGCAGTTTTGCCCCCTTTTTGATATAATTAAATATCAAATTAAATACATGTTTGACGGAATATACTACTTTCCGGAAAGGAGTTCTCATGAAAGATAAAAGAATCGTTGTTGCTCTTGGAAGAAATGCTTTTGGCGAAACATTTCCTGAGCAGAAAAAAAATGTAAAAAAAGCAGCTGAGGCTATCGCTGATCTGGTTGAGCAGAAATATCAGGTTGTTATCACTCATTCAAACGGCCCTCAGGTGGGTATGATCCAGACTGCCATGACTGAATTTGCCCGTCTGGACAGCCGCTACACCGTGGCTCCTATGTCTCTGTGCGGTGCTATGAGCCAGGGTTATATCGGATATGACCTTCAGAATGCGATCCGTACCGAACTGTTGAACCGTGGTATCTTCAAACCGGTTTCCACTGTGATCACCCAGGTTCGTGTAGATCCATTTGACAAAGCATTCAATCATCCTACCAAGGTGATCGGACGGACCATGTCCAAAGAAGAAGCGGACGCAGAAGAAGAAAAAGGAAATTATGTGGTAGCAGAAGGTGACGGATACCGCCGTATCATCGCTTCTCCACAGCCGGTAGATATTTATGAAATTGATGCCATCACCGCTTTGCTGGATGCCGGACAGTTAGTTATCGCTGCCGGTGGCGGTGGTATTCCGGTTATGGAACAGGGTACTACACTGAAAGGTGCCAGTGCCGTTATTGAAAAAGACTACACAGCAGCCAAATTGGCAGATATGGTAGATGCATCCCACTTGATGATCCTCACTGCCAGAGAATATATGACCACCAAAGACACCGATGAAAAGCTGGAAAAAATCTCTGTTTCTGATGCCATTAAATTGATGGATGAAGGAAACTTTGATCCTATCACCACGCTTCCAAAAGTAGATGCCTGCGTTTCTTTCGTATCTTCCGGAGAAGGCAGAACCGCTATCATTACTAAACTGGAAGAAGCTTATCAGGGAATCAAAGAGCGAATCGGCACGATTATCAAATAATCATTCTTAATAAATCCAAAAGAAGTCCATTGGTGAAAACCAATGAACTTCTTTTTTTATTTGTTTCTCCAAACACCTTTTTTGTAATAATAAAAAGACAATCCTGTAGATAATACCCATCCCACCGGCCAGGCAAGCCAGATTCCTATGCTGCCCCAGATTCTTGAGAACACAAAGGCCAGGATCACTCGCAGGATTAGATCTGAAAAGGTAGATACCATAAAACTGCGGATGGCACTACCGCCTCTGAGCAGTCCGTCGGCAATCAGTTTAATGGAAATAGCAAAATAAAACGGTGACAAGATTCTGAGATATAAAACACCTGTTTTCATTGCTTCCCCGGATGTATTCTGTAAAAATAGCGACATGGCCCATTTTCCTGTGACAAAATATCCCAGTACAAAGAACACACCGATGCAGGCAGCTATCAAAATGCCGGAGTGAAATCCCTTTTCCACCCGCTCTTCCTTACCTGCTCCCAGATTCTGGGCTGTAAAATTGGATACACCGTTTCCCAATGTCGAAAATGATGTAATAGCAAAATTATTTAACTTCACGGCGGCCGAATATCCGGCCAGTACACCGGAACCGAAGCTATTGACCAGTCCCTGGATAAAAAGATTTCCTACGGATACAAAACTCTGCTGTAAAATACTTGGTATCGCAATGAAAGCAATCTTTCCCAGCATAGATTTAGAAAACAGGGCAATCTTTCCGCCCTGGGTGTCAATAGCAGCCACTCTTTTCCGTAAAGTAATAAGTGCCAGTATACAGGCGATGCCCTGTGCAATAAAGGTAGCCCAGGCAACTCCTGCCACACCCCAGTGGAAAGAAATCACAAATAAAAGATCCAGTAAAATATTTCCAATGGATGATCCGATCAAAAACACCAGGGGTGTCTTAGAGTCTCCTAAGGATGTAAACACGCCGGTAGCCACATTGTATAAAAACAAAAAAACAAGACCGGCAATGTAAATATTTAAGTACAGTTTTCCCTGATCAAAAATATTGGCCGGCGTATTCATAACATGAAGCAGAGGCCCTGAAACGACCAGCCCAATCCCTGTCAGAAAAATGGATAACACAAGAGAGGCAAGAATCGTCGTAGAGACAGCTGTCTTCATTTTGCGCATCCATCCACCGCCAAAATACCGGGAGATAACGACAGAACACCCTACATTACTGCCTACTGCTATGGCCATAAAGATCATAGTGACCGGATAGGATGCGCCTACTGCCGCCAGCGCCTCTTCCCCGGCAAATTTACCGGCGATGGCACTGTCTGCCATATTATAAAACTGCTGAAATACAACACTGATAAACATAGGTAGTGTAAACTTCCATAACACAGAATTTACCTTTCCTTCTGTCAGATTGGTAACCATTTTAACTTACGCCTCTTTCACTCTTTAATTTTGCTTCCTTACGATCTTATACTCATCATCGGACTGGTAAAAAGGACAGGTCTGATAGGAAGAACTTAAGAATCGGGCCATTTCATCTTCATCCAGATTCACTTCACATTCTCCATATCCATCCTCGTCCAACACATAAAATGCACAAAACTCGCAGTTTGTAACCATCTCTACACCCCCCATATCTGAGAATAAGCCGGATTCAATACTCCCATATCCATCAATTTGTGAAGTCCTGTGTACCGCAGTGACCGCACCGTGTCCTCCGTCACACTGCCAAGGCCCGTCTCCTGGCCGGAAAGGGACAGGATAGCCTGTCTGCGCAATGCCAGGCGGCATTGTAATTCTCCGTTTAACACTTCCTGCCCCTGTCTGGTAATGTCAAAATCATCCAGTGCATAGGTCAGTGAACTTCCTTTCAACATATCTTTCACCAGACCGCTTCCCTGAAATTTATATTCTTTGTTCCAATTACCGGATATCGCAATGCTTCGTTCTACCGGATCATAAGTCTGTTTCAGATAGAAACTTTTCTGCTCTTCTCCCCATGGAAAAGATAGGGAGACAGACTGCTTATAAGTATCTTTGCAGCTTTCTTTTTGCACATAACGGACAGCCGCCTTTCCATCTGCTCCTGTCACCGTGATGGATTTTGTATTATTTTCCTTCTTGTCAGTAAACTTTATCTGTACCGCTCCTTTTTCTGCCCAGGAAATACGGACGGACTTTAACTCACCCTCTTTGCTTGTCATTCTCACAATGAGGGGTTCTTTCTTCTGGATTCCCGACTGTAACCACTGCTTTACCCTGCTTTCAACATCGTATGCAGGATCTTTGTGACTGGCGTTTACCAGAGAAATAAATTCCGTTTGTCCTTCTAAAAACTGGATCAGGTCATCTGACAATGTCTCCACTCCGTCTGGATCCAATGTTAATTTGTATTTTTCTCCCTTGGCGTTGCTGGATTTTTCAAAATGAAGTTCATCCTCTACACCGGATGCATTCTCTGTCACATAAGTTCCCAGATCTGTCAGAAAGGACGCTGCATAAGTCCAGTTCATCCGCTGAATGCGCAGGCTGTCTGATTCTTCTGTGAACACAGTGTCCGGCATACACTCCGGCAGGGCATAGGAGACTTCATCCTTCCCGGCATACATTTCACCGCTGAGCAGATTCTTTCCGCTTTGCAGTACCACCGTGCCCCGGCATTTTTTATTCATCACATCGGTCTGTGCATTGGTGCTCAGCGACAGATCCTGTGAGACAACCGCTCCCTCCTTATATGCTGCCGGAATCCATTCTTTGATAAGAGCAGAAGAAGACACCTGGCTGAGTCTGACATTAGCCTCGCTCTGCCCTGTCAGACAATTTGTCAGAAGATCCTTTACTCCCAGTGATTCATTATACTGGGAACCGGTTAGTTTGTCCGGCAGCTGCTGTAAAAGATTGACTGCTTCCACCTTGGGATCTCTTACTTTCCTTTTTACATAGATTCCTGCCACTGCGATGGCCGCCACCGACATCATGGCTGCCCCTATCACAAGAATTTTCCGTTTATTCATTGTTCTATCCTTTCATCGTCCTGTTGCTCATTATCTTATTTACCACTTTAATGGATATCCATGCCATACAGGTGCCAAGCACCATTCCAGCCAGCACATCTGTAGCATAGTGTACGAAAAAGTACAATCTGGATACTGCAATCAGTACCGCTGTCACATAAGCCACGATTCCCCATCTGCGATCCCAGGAAAAAATACAGACCGCCCCGGCAAAAGAAGCTGTGGTGTGTCCGGACGGAAAGGAAAAATCCTTCGGAATTGCAATGAGCATTTCCAGATCCTCCCGTCTCCAGCAGGGTCTTGGTCTGGCCACTAAGTTCTTCAATGCTATATTACAGCTTAACAGGCACAAGACAAGGGCGCCTGCCAGGATGATCCCTGCTTTTCTTGTTTTCTTAAAAAGCAGCAGTAACACGGCTGCCAGGATCCAGACAGCCCCGCCTTCCCCTATGGTGGTAAAAAATTTCATAATAACCGTAAGCACTGGATTATGTAACGGTTGAAACAATTCAATCGTGCCGGCATCCAACCATTCTATCATTTTTTCTTCTTTGCCTTTCTGACTATAACTTTACATACTTTTTTCTTCTTGCCATAATATACGGTAATCTTTACTTTTCCCGCCTTCTTTCTGGCTTTTACAACACCTTTTTTATTAACTGTGGCAATCTTTTTATTAGAAGATTTAAACCGTATCTTTCCCTGCACGCGGGATGGCCACACCCTACGAACAGAAAGCTTAAATTTCTTTCCTGTTTTTAATGTCTTTTTCGTCCTGCTCAGGCGGAAAGATGTGATCTCCGCCAAATAATTTTTTACCTCTTTCTGCGTCACATCCCGGTACAGAGAGGAATAATCGAACAGCACATAGCCCTCTGTATTTCCTTTACGGATCTCTTTGATCATATCTGCCAGATTGCGGGAAGAACTAAGCCAGCCCGGATCCAGTTCCAGTTTTCCCCCGGCCCGCTCCAGTGCCAGACCAATATACATCGGGATGTCCCGTTTGTTCATCTGACGCCACTGAGCCAGTTTTTTTGAAAAATAAGCGGTCTTTTTGCCATTTTCCAAATACTGGTTAGTCCAGTATATCTGTGGAATGATATAGTCCACATAGCCTGGATTGGACAGCCATGTCTCCACATCTGCTCCGATCTGGTGGCAGTAAGTAGGATTTCCCGCCGGACTGATACCAAATAACAATCGGCTGCTTTTTGCTTTCACGGTACTGTGGACCTTTCGTACCATTTTATTCACAGCGGACATCTTTTCTGCCTTTGACAGTTTCTTATATTTTTTCTCATTGTTCGGGTAAAAATAGTCATCAAAATGTATTCCATCCACTTTGTATTTATTTATGATCTCTTTTACCTGGCTTACGATCCGGTCAGTAGTGGCATCTTCTGCCGGATCCAGCACTTTCTTGAAAGTCACACGATACGGGTTCATCCACGCGTGGAATTTTAACCCATAGCGGTGAGCTGTGTCAATCAATATTTTCAGCGGATCGTAGGACGGTGCTCCCTTTCCTTTTGTAAAACGCTCACTCCATCCTACCACTTTGGATGGATAGATGGCATCATCAAAAGAGCGTACATGAAAATACACCGTATTACATCCATTGGCCTTTACTTTAGCAAATACACTGGCCGCATTGGCTCTGAACTGGCTTTCACTCATAGTTCCCACTAAGCCCAGATCCTCATATTCAAAGGCTGAGATCCAGACTCCTCTGGTAGAAAGGGTGCCTGCCTGGGCTTTCGTATCATTTCCTGCCCCTGCTGCCACACAAAACAAAATCATCGCTATCCACAAAATCCATTTTCTTTTCAATCTTCTCACTCCTGATTTCTTAATCTTATTTCCATTGAGACATGTACAATTCTTTGTAAAAACCACCTTTTGCCAGCAGTTCTTCATGATTTCCCTGCTCCAAGACCATACCGTCTTTCATCACCAGTATTTTATCGGCCCTCAAGATTGTTGACAGACGATGGGCTACCACAAAACTGGTTCTTCCCTTCATCATGGTCTCAAAAGCTTCCTGGATCTTCATCTCTGTACGGGTATCAATGGAGGAAGTGGCCTCATCCAGTATCAGCATCGGTGGAAGGCATAACATAACTCTGGCAATGCACAAAAGCTGCTTCTGCCCTGCTGAAAGGCTGCCGCCATCTTCTCCCAATACTGTATCATATCCTTTTGGCAATTTTTTGATAAAAGCGTGGGCGTGGCTTTCCTTTGCCGCCTGTATGATCTCTTCTCTGGTGGCCTCCGGCCGTCCCATAGCGATATTTTCCGCTACACTTCCACGCTTCAGCCATGTTTCCTGCAATACCATTCCATAATTTTTTCGAAGACTCTCTCTGGTCACATTTTTGTATTCCTTACCAGAAATCACAATCTTGCCTTTATCTACATCATAAAAGCGCATCAACAGGTTGATCAGTGTGGTCTTGCCGCAGCCTGTCGGTCCTACGATGGCGATTCTCTGGCCCGGTTTTACATCCAGAGTAAAGTCCTCAATGAGTTTTTTCTTTGGATCATAGGAAAAACATACATCCTGCAAAGATATACTTCCGTCCACTTCATCCAGTGTTTCCACAGTTTCTTCCACTTCTCCCGGCTCTTCGATCAATTCCAAAAGCCGTCCCGCGCAGGCAATGGCATTTTGCAGTTCTGTTACCACCCCGGATATTTCATTAAATGGTTTAGTATACTGGTTTGCGTAACTTAAGAAACAAGAAAGTTTACCTACTGTAATGCCTCCGTGAATGGCGTAAATCGAACCAAACACTCCTACCGCCGCATACACCAGGCTGTTAATAAACCGGGTAGACGGATTGGTAATAGAGGAAAAAAAGATTCCTCTCAGAGAACACTTTTGAAGACGGATGTTGATCTCATCAAACTCTTTTAATACCTTTTTTTCTCTTCCATACGCCTGCACTGTTTTCTGATTTCCGATCATTTCTTCGATCAGTGCGGTCTGCTCTCCACGAGTCTCAGACTGTATCTGGAACATATGATAGGTCCTTTTGGCGATAAAACTTGCTACAAATAACGACAACGGCGTAATCAGCACAACTACTACTGTGATGGGAACACTGACGCTGAGCATAAATCCCAGTGTTCCAAGGATCGTGATCACACCGGTAAAAAGCTGTGTAAATCCCATCAGCAGACCATCAGAAAACTGATCTGCATCCGCAATGACCCGGCTTACCACTTCACCATAAGAATGGCTGTCAATGTAGCGGAGGGGCAGTTTTTCGATTTTGTCAAAGGCATCTTCTCGTATTTCCTTTACCACACCAAAAGAAATTTTATTGTTACATACATTCATGATCCACTGCATGATCATGGTCACACCGATCAACAGTGCGATTTCTTTACAAATGCTAAGGATAGAATCAAAATCCACCTGTCCCTTTGCCACAATATAATCCACCGCATCTCCTGTCAGGATCGGAATATACAAAGTAGCCGCTACCGTACCCAGTGCCAGCACAATGGATAAAATAAGATACAGCCAGTAATGCTTGATGTAACGAAGTACTTTTCTCAAAATTTCTCTCTGACTCACTTTACTTTCTCCTTTCCGTACTGGGATTCATAAATCTCTCGATAAATTTCACAAGACTGTAAAAGCTGTTCATGCTTGCCGGCTCCCACAACTTTTCCGTCATCAAGTACAAGGATCTGGTCCGCTCCTCTTACCGAAGCCGCACGCTGGGACACAATAAATACCGTTACCTCCGATGCCATCTGGGAAATGGCCTGGCGGAGTCTGGCATCGGTAGCATAATCCAGTGCGGAAGAACTGTCATCCATGATCAAAATTTCCGGCTTTCTTACCAGTGCTCTGGCAATAGACAATCTCTGCTTTTGTCCGCCGGAAAAGTTTCTTCCGTCCTGCTCCACCAGTTCATCCAGCTGTCCGTCTTTTCCCCGGACCACCTCCTCTGCCTGGGCAATCCGAAGTGCTTTCCACAGTTCTTCCTCTGTGGCATCTTCTTTTCCCCACAGCAGATTGGAGCGGATGGTTCCCTTAAACAATACCGATTTTTGCTGCACCACTGCCACCAGAGAACGAAGTGTATTTATATCGTATTGTGTCACCGGCTTTCCTTTTACTTTTAAGGAACCTCCTGTTATATCGTAAAACCGGGGAATCAGGTGTACCAGTGAACTCTTGCCCGAGCCGGTTCCTCCTATAATTCCCACTGTTTCTCCTTTTTTCACATGAAGATTAATGTCTGTCAGCGACGGTTCCATGCTCTCCGGATAAGTAAGATCGACATGATCAAAGGATACTTCATACTCTCCTGTTTCATCCGGCGCATCTTTTGTTTCCTGTGTGGAAAGTCCCTGCTCGATCTCAAATATATTCCAGATACGGTTTCCGCAGGCCACCGACTTGTTTACATTGATGATGAGGTTTGCCAGTTTTACCAGTTCCACCAGGATCTGCGACATGTAATTGATCAGTGCTACTACCTGTCCCTGAGTAATGGCGCCGCAGTCAACCCGGACACCACCGATCCAGATCAGGGCAATAATGGCACCGTTGATAATAACAAATGTCAATGGATTCATGACTGCCGATATTTTTCCCACTACCATCTGCATATGATTCAGGGCTTCATTTTCCTGATCAAATTCCTGTCTTTCTTCTTCCTGCTTATTAAAAGCCCTCAGCACTCTGGCGCCGGTAAGGTTATCTCTGGTTCTTCCCAAAACCAGATCCAATGCATTCTGCACTTTTTTATACAGTGGAATACTGACAAGCATCACACCAAAGACGATAATACAAAGAAGTGGGATCGCTACAACAAATACAAGGGCCGCTTTTACATCAATAGTAAAAGCCATGGCCATGGCTCCAAAGACAATAAAAGGTGAGCGTAAAAACAGTCGAAGAACCAGGTTCACACCATTCTGCACCTGGTTCACATCACTGGTCATGCGGGTGATCATAGTGGCCGTTCCCATCTGATCCAGTTTTTCAAAAGACAATCTCTGGATATGAGCAAACAGGTCGTGCTTCAGATCCGTACAAAAGCCTACTGCTGCTTTAGCTGCAAAGTACTGGGCTGTCAGGGCTGCCGCCAGTCCGATCATGGCCAACAGTATCAGCACCAGTCCCATATGCCATACCAGCGTTGTATTTTTTTGTATGATTCCATTATCAATGATCGATGCCATAACCAAAGGCACAAACAGTTCAAAACTTGCCTCCAGTAATTTAAAAAGGGGTGCCAGGATTGTTTCTTTTTTGTACCCCTTTATATATCTCAACAATTCTTTCATGTCTATCGCATCTCCATTCCCTTACTTTTTAGCATCAAAGCCATATTCCTTTTGCATAAATTCATACAGCCTCTCTGCTGATCCGTCATCTGTATAGTCATGGCAGAGATGCTTTATCTCTTCCAGTTCTTTCCTGTTACAGTGATTCTCAGGCTCGCTGACGAATGCACATAACTGTTCAAATGAATCAATATAGAATCCCTTGATCTGTTGTCTCAGATTTTCAAAAGGACAGTAAAATTTTTCGAAAAACTCCTCTGCATCTCCCATGGTAAGTCCCACCGGACGGCCTGTCAGAAGAAAATCATAATAAATTGTAGAGTAATCTGTCACCAGAGCCTCTGCCCCGGATACCATTTCATACAAAGTCACATCATGCTCTCTCAGCCAGGCATCATCTGCGATTTCAATAAAAGGCATCTTCCGCTCTTCAAACAGCTGAAGATTCTGTGCCGGGTGAGGACGGAACAAAAGTTTTTTATGAGCATGTTCCAGCGCCTCGTTTAATGTCTCCAACTGCTCTGCTGTATATACTTCCGGCATGCCATAAGGAAATTTACTTTTCAGTTCTCCTGCAGACCGGTTCCGGTGCTGGCGGTAAGTAGGCATCCACACAATATAGTTTCCCCACTTTTTTGTTTTTTCGCATCCTCTTACCAGCACATCATTACGAGGGAAACCAAGAGGCAGTAATTTCTCCTCCGGAAGCCCTATAATCTTTGTATGTATCTCTCTCCAGATTTCTTTTCCCGATGTCACCAGGTAGCGGTCCATTTCCCCCATGACTTCATAATTGCTGTAACTCAGTAATAGTTTGAAAGGCATACCATGACTTGTATGCACCCGGATCTGCCCTTTTCTTCTTTTCTTTATAAAACTGTTGCAGTCCACAATATATCTGGAAGTATACAGCACCTTCAGACGCTTCCAATTTTCTCTGAACCCTTTTGGATCCAGGCGGAAAGTATCCACTGACTGGGGAAGTTCTTTTGTTACCGGCTCTCTTCCATGGATGGCCCAGTGGATCTTCATCCTGTCATTGGTCCCCTGCTTCAGCAAGTACTCGTAAAAAGCACCTGTATTATCAGAAAAATCCGGGTGGCTCTCCAGAATGATATCATTCCGAAGAGGCAACACCCGGATCAAATTTGTTAAAAACTTCTTAACGATGTTTCCCATTCCGTCCTATATCTCCTGTCTGTGAAGTATATCACATATCAGCGCATTCAGCTCCGGCTTCAACTCATCCATCGTAACCGGCTCCTCATACAATATTACATTGTGACAGGTAGAGTTGATCAGTTCCACGATCATAAATAACATCAGATCCGGATTTCTGAATTCTCTGCCGGATTCCTCCAGCAGTTTATAGTAGGCATCATAAAAACTCAGCCCCTCCATTTCATCTCCACCAGTTACAAGCATATCATGAAATACGCCCCAACTCAAGTTTTTCGATATAAAACGCATCAATATTTTATTTTCCTGTAATTTGTCTATTACCCGGTCGGCAATAAACAATACTTTTTCCTCCAAGGTAGGGAGTTCTTCTTCCATCAACTCGATGGTGGCATTGTCAAATAACTGCCTGGCCTGTTCTGTGATCAATTTATCCCGGATATCGTATTTATCTTTAAAGTACAGATAAAATGTTCCCTTGGCCATATTTGCCTTAGAGGCAATATCCGAAATGGATGTTTCATTGATTCCCTTGGAAGTAAACAGGGAGAATGCTGCCATAAGCAGCGCTTCTCTCTTCTGTTTCTTTTTTTCTTCCAGTTTTTTACTCATTCTTTACCGCCTCAGTTTCAATGATGAACTTCACTTCTCCGTCCATCTTGCTATTGATTCCACTAAAGCTCTTATACTCTTTGCCTACATTGACAACTTCTTTGAAACGGTCAATGGCTGTCTTGATGTCATCATTGTATGTGTCTGAAAGTTTCTTAATACCTTTGTCGTTGAATTTCTTGGTTCCTTCTGCCAGTTTATCAGCACCTTTGGCAAGTTTGCCACTGGCATTATCCAGTTTGATCACACCATTTACTAATTTACCGGTAGCTTTGTTCAGGCTCTTACCGCCCTTCTGCAAGCTCTTCATACCTTTGTTCAGTGTCTTAACTGTCTTTTTCATTGTCTTGCTTGCTTTCTTTAACTGTTTGGCTGACTTTTTGATCTTGCTGTTGTTTTTGTTCAGCTTTTCTGCTCCCTCTTTCATCTTCTTTACATTACTTACAAGAGTTGGCATAGATTTGTTCAACTCAGAAGATGCACTGGTGAGAGACGAGGAACTCTTTGACAATTCGCCCAGTCCGTCCATTACCGTTGCCACACCGGCAGATACCTGGTTGGCTCCAGTCTGCAGTTTGCTGTCTTTTGCAGTAGCTGCCTTTAACTGCTGAATAGATTCTTTCTGTTTCTGTGTCACAACCTTTAATGTTTCAATGGCTGTCTTTACATCCGCACTGGTTGCCTCCAATGGCTCCAAAGCTTTCAGAAGTTTTTCATTATTGGCAAAGGATTTTTCCAGTTCATCTAAGTTTGTGTTCAAAGTGGTGACACCGGAAGCCACGGAAGATGCTCCGCCTTTTAATGCGGCAATATTCTCTTTAGTTCCCATTTTATCAACAGCACCTGTATATTTTTTCACACCGTTGTCAAACTGTGTGATCTTGGCAGGCAGTGTTGCTACTGCTTTGTACAACTGAATGGATCCATTGGCCAGAGTAGCTGCACCATTTACATACTGTACGGTTCCGTCAGCAAACTGTGTAACACCATCTGCGTAAGTGTTCACACCTTTTACCAGTTTAGGACCGTTCTTTGCCAGTGTGTTGATTCCACCGGTCAGTTTATTCACACCGTCTTTCTGATAGGTTTTGACAGAAGAACGAAGATCTCCCATTTTATCTGAATAAGTCTGCATATTCTCTGCCAGAGAATCCGATCCGTCTACCAGTTTTTCTGCCGCATCTGTCAGATCATCCAATTTATCTTCCAAATCGTCCAGATCATCCACATCATCCAGATCAATATCATTCAAGAGGCTGGCACTTCCATATGTGTAAGTGTTTTCCATGGTAAAATCTTTGGCATCTGCCTTAATGGTAAAATCACTGGTAATCTTATCTGAAAAATCTTTATCGAGATCCAGACTGTCAGCCAGTCCCGGCATACCGATACCAACGACGATATTGTTGGAACCTTCATTGATCACACGTCCATTGTCAATCTCTACATTGGAGAAATTGTCATTGCTCAGGATCATGGCTGTTACCATAACAAATGGTGTATAGATAGTCTCTTTTTTGCCCTGAATGGTCTTGGTCTGCTTAGAATTGTTTGTATATTGTACATGGATCTCAACCTTGCCACTCTTACCAGGCAGATCCTTGGCAGCAATTTCTTTACCATCCAGTTTGTATGTGATCTTCATGCTGACCGGAAGCTTCTTATCTGTTTTTCCCTGATAATAAATATCCTGCCCGGATGTATTCCAGCTCATATCTGTTCCGTTTTGTGAAAATGTCTCATTTCCCTTTACATTGCTGATATCTGTAAGGGATGAACTGTCCTTTAAGGCTCCGGATACGCTGCCGGAATTTTTCAGCCAGTCGGAAACCGTTATGCCTGTTATGCTTCCGTCTGCTCCTGCATTGACAAATACGGATTCCTGTTTGGAAACTTTTTCTGCGCTTACCACAGAACCATTGCACAATACCATGCTGAGGACCAAGGCTCCTGAAAGAGCCACTCTGCCGATATTTTTCAAATTCTTCTTCATAATCGAACCTCCTTAATAATCAATTTTATTCATTCCGATTGTTGTCTTACAAATAATCTTATCAAATACCGTCAACATAGCCGGCAGGATGAAAATAACAACGATTGTACTTATGATAGCACCTCTGGACAACAAAGTACAGATGGATTTGATCATATCAATGTTGGATGATATGGTTACCCCGAAGGTAGAAGCAAACAAACTCATACCACTTATGATAATGGATTTGATAGATGTTTTATGTGCGATGGAAATTGCTTCCTTCTTGCTCTTCTTACGCTCCAGACGCTCTTTCTGATAACGGCTGGTCATAAGGATGGCATAATCTACCGTTGCTCCTAACTGAATACTTCCTATGACGATACTTGCCACAAACGGAAGAGATTCTCCTGTGTAGAATGGAATACACATATTCAGGAATATAGCAAATTCAATGACCGATACAAGGATGATCGGAATCGAGATAGACTTAAAGGTTAACATAATAATGATGAAAATCGCTATAACCGAAACATAGTTTACACTTGCCAGATCCACATCCGTTACATCCTGTAAGTCTTTCATCAATGGTGCCTCACCAATGATCATAGAATCCTTACTATATTTCTTTACCAGTTTATTGATCGCATCAATCTGGGCATTTACTTCATCCGTTGCCGATTTATAATTAGAGCAGACAAATTCAATTTCATAATTATCGCTCTTAAGCATCTCCTTATACTTGGCAGGGATCATATTGTCCGGAACGGAAGTTCCTACAAAGGAGTCCATTCCCAGAACCCACTTAACACCATCTACTTTTTCTACTGCCTTGTTAAGTTCTGTCTTCTGCTTATTGCTCATGCCGTTTTTCAAAAGAAGAATATGCATGTTATTCATATCAAACTTCTCCTGAAGTTTGTTATTAGCAATGGCTGAATCCAGATCCTGTGGAAGAGAACTGTCAATATTATAGTAAATATCGTAGTTCTTGTTTCCGTAATAAGCCGGTCCGATCAATACTAAAAAGACCACAATGGCAACCGGCCAGAATTTTACGATTTTTCCGGATGCTTTGTCCAGATTTGGAATCAGGTTCTTATGAGTAGTTTTGTCTATGGCCTTATCAAAGCAAAGGATCATAGCCGGCAGGAAGGTAATACATACGATCACACCGAAGATAACTCCTTTTGCCATAACTAAGCCTAAATCCATACCCAGTTTAAAAGTCATGAAACAAAGTGCCGCAAATCCCGCAATGGTAGTAACGGAACTGCTGGTTACAGACTTAAATGTATTGGAAATGGCATGTGCCATAGCTCTTTGCTTATCTCCCTCATACCGCACCTTATTGGCTTCGTAACTCTCCAGCAGGAAGATGGAATAATCCATAGTTACTCCCAACTGAAGGATCGCCGTCAGTGCCTGTGTGATATAAGAAATCTCACCAAAGATAACATTGGTTCCCAGGTTATAAATAATGGCGGTTCCGATTCCTACCAGGAAGATAAAAGGTGTTACCAGTGAGTCCATAGCCAGTAACAAAACGATCAAGGCTAAGAGCGCAGCTACCGCTACATACAATGGCATCTCGGAAAGAGCCAGGTTCTTAATATCTGTTACGACACCGGACATACCGCTGATATAAGCCTGCTTCTGCACAATTTTTCTCATCTGCGAAACCGCTTCCATCGTATCATCCGAAGATGTGGTGTTATCAAACAGTGCGATCATCATGGTAGCATTTCCATTAAACAGTGCTTCCTGCAGATCGTCCGGAAGCATTTCCTTTGGTACGCTGATATCCAATGCATCATCATACCAGAGAATCTTCTCTACATGATTTACTTTCTTTAACTTTTCTTTCAGTGCAACGACATCCTTATTATCCATATCTTCCACTACGATCATGGAAAATGCTCCCATTCCGAACTCATCCACCATCGTATCCTGACCGGATACGGTTTCCAGTGATTTTGGAAGATAACTAAGAACATCATAATTGATCCTGGTAGATATATAACCAATGGTTGCCGGGATCAACAACAGTACTGCAGCAATAATAATAAAAATCTTGTGTTTAGCAACCCATTTGCCGAACTTAATTACCACAATATTTGCCCTCCTTCACTTTATATTTTGATAAATTTTTTAACAAATGAACGCTGGTCATTTTTTATCAAGTGCATAGTAACACAAAAATGACCGACGGTCAACCTTTATTTCATAATTAACAAAAAAATTTTTTTTACATACATATATACCATAAAGTTCTGCATGGAGGGACGAAATTTATGAATCGATGCCGTTGGCAGATAGGGGCAGATTATGCGTATCGAAAAAGACTTACGGGACAGGGCGGATGTATTGCCTTTTTAGACACCGGAATCTGTGCTCACCCGGATTTTAAGGGACGGATCGTCGGCTGGAAAGATTTTGTCCACAACCGCCCCTCCCCTTATGATGACTGTGGACACGGCACCCATGTAGCCGGAATTGCTGCCGGTGACGGCTCTATGTCTCAGGGCAGATTCCGGGGTGTGGCACCCGGATGCAGTCTGGTAGTCCTGAAAGTATTGGACCGCCTCGGCAATGGCAGTATCGCTCATTTATGCCGCAGCGTGGACTGGCTCTTAGCCAATCAGTACCGCTATCATATCCGGGTTGTAAATATTTCTCTGTGTTCCGGTCTGGGAAAACTCCATCCGGAAGATTCTCCTTTTGTAAAAAAGATCGAATCTCTCTGGGATGCCGGCATGGTAGTAGTAGCCGCTGCCGGAAATCAAGGCCCGGGATCTTATACTATAGGCGCTCCCGGAAATTCAAGACGGATCATCACCGTGGGATCCAGAGATTCTTTTATTTATACCCAGACAGCCCGACAGCATTTTTCCGGCGAAGGACCTACCCATAACTGTATCTGCAAGCCAGATCTCATTGCCCCGGGAGCCCGTGTCATAAGCTGCCACAATGGTGCAAAGCCTTATATTGCAAGAAGCGGCACTTCCATGTCTGCCCCTATGGTAGCCGGTGCCATCGCCTTGTGCTTAGAGGCCCACCCGGAGGACACACCAAAAAAAATAAAGATCCGGCTGAAACAGTCCAGCACGGATCTTCATCTTCCCCATTACCAGCAGGGCTGGGGATTTCTTTCTATTCGTAATCTTTTATAAATGCCAGATATCCTGATCATACTGCGCGATGGTCCGGTCGGATGAAAAGAAACCGGCTTTACTGATATTTACCAGCATTTTCTTTGCCCAGGAAAGACTGTCTTCATAATCACTGTACGCTCTTTCCTTGGTCTCTACATACTCTTTGTAATCCGGGAACGTCATGAACCAGTCTTTGTTCAGCAGTTCCTTATACAGACGGGTCAATTTTTCCTTGTCTCCATATTTCAGCATCTCTTTGCCTGTGATAAAATCAACAGCCCGTTTCAGATCCGGATCTTTTTTGTAATAATCTTTAGAACAGTAATCGCCTCTTTCATATCTGGCAATTACCGTATCACTGTCTTCTCCAAAGATGTAGATATTGTCATCTCCTACAAACTGGTGGATCTCCACATTGGCACCATCCTCTGTTCCCAGCGTCACAGCGCCATTTAACATGAATTTCATATTGCCGGTTCCACTGGCTTCTTTGGATGCCAGCGAAATCTGCTCTGAAATATCACAGGCCGGAATCAGCATCTGTGCATTGGTTACATTATAGTTTTCCACCATGACTACTTTCAGATAAGGAGATACATCCGGATCCTCTTCCGTAATCTTCTGCAGACACAGAATCAGATGGATAATATCCTTGGCAATAACATACGCCGGAGCCGCTTTGGCACCAAACAGCAGTGTAATAGGCCTTTTCGGAATCTTTCCACTCTTGATCTCCAGATATTTATGAATACCATACAGCGCATTTAACTGCTGCCGTTTGTACTCATGTAGTCTTTTTACCTGAATATCGAAAATAGAATCCGTATCCAGAGTAAGACCCTGTGTCTCCTTAAGATACTCTGCCAGTCTCTCTTTGTTATCCTTCTTGATCCGGATCAACTTTCTTAATACTGTCTCATCCTCTTTATATGCCAGCAGTTTTTCCAGTTCTTTTGCATCTTTTTTATAACCATCTCCGATGATCTCTGTGAGAAAATCTGCCAGCGGATGATTGCAGTGAAGCAGCCATCTGCGGAATGTAATACCATTGGTCTTATTATTAAACTTCTCCGGATATATCTCGTAGAAATCGTGAAGTTCACTGTTTTTCAATATTTCTGTGTGAAGAAAGGCAACGCCATTGACACTATGTCCATAATGCATATCCATTCGTGCCATATGAATCCGGTTATCCTTGTCGATGATGGCCACCTCCGGATTTTTGTAAGTTTTCTTCACTTTCTCATCCAATTTTATAATGATAGGAAGGATTGCCGGTGCTGCCTTTTCTATAAACGCCATCGGCCACTTTTCCAGTGCTTCTGCCAGGATCGTATGATTGGTATAGGCACAGGTTTTTGTTACGATGGACACCGCCTCTTCAAAATCAATTCCTTCTTCCATCAATAAACGGATCAGTTCAGGAATCACCATAGACGGATGCGTATCGTTGATCTGGACTGCCACATACTCTGGCAGATCATACAGATTACTTCCCCGCTCCTTCGCCTCTGCCAGAATCAGCTGGGCACCACAGCTTACCATAAAGTATTGCTGGTACACGCGGAGAAGTCTTCCTTCTTCGTCACTGTCATCCGGATACAAGAACAACGTAAGGTTTTTCTTTATATCTGTTTTGTCAAAATCGATTCCTTCTTTCACTATGGACTCATCCACAGAATCCAGGTCAAACAGATGCAGCCTGTTGCTGCCCTGTCCGTATCCTGTTACCAGTATGTCGTACATGGAGGCTGTTACATCCATGTTTCCAAAAGCCACCCGGAACTTTCTTTCACTCTTTATAAGCCAGCTGTTATCCTTTTCAATCCATGGATTTGGCTCTTCCTTCTGAACACAATGTTCAAACTTCTGTTTAAAAAGCCCCAGATGATAATTTAATCCAACACCATCTCCGTACAATCCCAAGCTGGCAATGGAATCCAGAAAGCATGCTGCCAGTCTGCCCAGGCCGCCATTTCCCAGAGAAGGTTCAGGTTCCCTTTCCTCCAACTGAGCCAGACTTTTGCCTGCCGCTTTTAGTTCCTGGTCAATCTGGTCGTAAATCCCCAGATTGATCAGATTGTTGCTCAAAAGTTTTCCAATTAAAAATTCAGCTGAAATATAATATAACTTTTTCTTTCCGTGAATCTCTTTTTGTCCCGCTTTTTCCTGAACCAGTTTTAAAAGCGCTGCATAAGTCTCATCCAAACTTAACTGCCCAAGGTTTTTACCATAATTTTCTTTTACAAAATTTTCCAGCATACACATACTCTCCTATTTATTGCGTTCTTCTGTATCTTTACTGCGCTGTTATCTTGTCAAATGTAAATTCAAACTGACGGGTTCCTGTGGTGATCACAATGTTATAAACAGAATCCGATGCATTGCCATTTTGTGCTATGATGTCATAACTTCCCGCCGGCACATTAACCGAATAGTAACCATAACTATTCGTAACCGCTGTATAGATAGTACCATCTTTTCTATCTTTTACTGTTACCACAATATCTGCTAACGGATGGTGGTCTGTATCTTTTACAACACCTACAAATTTCTTGGCTGATTCAACTGTTAAAGTAACCGGTATTTCTTTTTTCAGATTTGCGTTGGATGAATCCACAGCATACAGAGTAATCTTATAGGTTCCCTCTCTTACCGGTGTACCGGAAAAAGATCCGTCACTGTGAAGATTCAATCCTTCCGGAAGGCTGGATGCTGTATAGCTGTACTTTCCGCTTCCTCCACAGATCTTAAAGGTCATAAAATCTTCATAGGCTGTACCCTGTACCATTTTTTTGTTCAGGTCTAACGCCTGGATCGTATTCTTATCGCCCACTGCCACATGAACAGTCTGTTTGATAACCCGGTCTGTCTCATCTACTGCCCGGATCACCAACGCACCTGTTCCTGCCTGGTTATAAGTTCCTGAAAACTCTAACTGGTTGCCACACTGTTTCCATGTTACGCCGGACACACTTCCTGTCACGGTATAAGCAGCATCTCCATAGCAGTATTCACTCAGGTCGATGGTTTTCTTCACCTTTTCTCCTGTCTCGCCTGTCCAGTACTCTTCCGTCGGAGCTGTGGTATTCAGCATAACTGCCTGTGTTTCCTTTGTCTTTGTTCCGTTTCCCGGCAAGGATGCAATATCCACTTTCACATAACTGTCCGCTGCAATAGTAGTATCTTGATCCAGGAAAAGATCATAGTTCTTTCCATCGTAATTGCGGATGCGGCGGATGGTATATTTCTTGTTATATTTACCAAAGGAATACTTCTTACCGGTAATGGCAAAACTGGTTTTGTTGAGATTATTCATCTTATTCAGACTAATACGTACACAGTCTTTTGCTACTACTTCTACGCTGGTCAGATTAACAGTATCTTTGGACAATACCTTGATCTTGATCGTACCTTTGGTTCCGGATCCTTCTACTGACTTGGCTGTGATAGTAACCGTACCGCCTGCTACTCCTTTTACAACACCTTTGCTTGTAACAGTAGCCACTTTCTTATTAGAAGAACTCCATTTTACCCTTTTATAACTTCCTGTTGCCGGCAGAACCGTTGGTGTAACCGTAACAGATTCTCCTGCATATATTTCTTTGGTGGATGCTGCTAATTTGATGGAGCTTACTTTTTTAACAACAGTTACTTTCATAGTTGCTTTTTTCTTTTTGTTTTTCTTGGATGTTACCTTAATCTTACAGGTTCCGGCTTTCACACCCTTCACATAACCGCTGGCTGACACCGTAGCGATTTTTTTATTGGATGACTTGTAAGTCACTTTTTTGTTGGCAGCCTTGTTTGGCTTTACCTTTACGGTAGTTTTCAGTTTAATTTTTTTGCCGACTGCCACACGAACACGGCTTCCATAGTTACTTTTCACTGTCACCTTCGACACTTTGACTTTTGTCTTGGCATCTGCCTGAACAGACGCTGCTGTTCCCATCAGTGTCACAGCGGACAACAATAATACTGCTTTGCAAAATTTCTTCATTTTCTCTTAACCTCCCAATTTTGCTTATTAAAATTTATATCCCAATATAGTCGCATGCTGCCAGGGCCGCTACTGCTCCATCGGAAGCAGCCGTTGCCAGCTGTCGGACTTTTTTGGCTCTGCAATCGCCTGCGGCGAAAATCCCCGGAGTCTTTGTCTTACAGTCTTCCCCCGCCAAAATGTATCCTTTCGGGTCCAGGTCCACCAAAGGAATGAACCGATCATTCTCCGGCTCCTGTCCAATGGCCACAAAAAGGCCCTCTACAGGCAGTTCCTGTTTCTCTCCGGTTTTTGTATCCTCCAGGCAGATTCCCTGAAGGACTCCTTTACTTTGCAAGCCTATCACTTTTTTATTACAAAAAAAAGTCACATTGTCTTTCTTTTGCAGTTCTTCTACCATCTTTTGTTCACCCCGGAACGTGTCCCTGCGGTGGATCAAGGCCACCTCTTTGCAGTAGTTACTGAGAAACAAAGCATCCTCCAAAGCGGTATTACCCCCGCCTGCTACTGCTACATTCCGGTCTCTGAAAAACATTCCGTCACAGGTAGCACAATAGGAAACGCCGGCACCGGTAAGTTTTTTCTCATCCGGCAGTCCCAGTTCCCTGTTTTTTGCGCCAGCCGCCAGAATCACAGCCTTTGCTTCATAAACCTTTTCTTCCCCCTGTATCTCTGCCACCACTTCTTTCACCTTGCCAAGATCTCTTATACTTTTCACTTTCCCCAAGGCAAAATCCACACCGGCATCCGTTGCCTGCCGGTACAAAGAGGTAGCAAATTCATATCCTGAGATTTTTGAAATCCCCGGATAATTTACAATTTCTTTGGAGTTAATGATCTGTCCACCATAGTTTTTCTGTTCCAGTACTTTTACCGTTTTCCCAGCCCGGACACCATACAGCCCGGCTGTTAATCCGGCTGTTCCGCCGCCTACAACAAGAATATCGATCATAGGATCCCCCTTACAAAAGCTGTTCTATCTCTTCTTTACTGATCACACCGATAGAACGGTTGGTCTCTTCCCCGTTTTTCATTACCACCAGGGTAGGGATAGACATCACTCTGAATTCCTGTGCCAAAAGAGGCACCTCATCTGTATTTACCTTCACTACTTTTATATCTTCTCTCTCCTCTGCCAGAGCATCCACAACCGGTGAAAGCATCTGGCATGGGCCACACCAGCTGGCCCAAAAATCCATAAGGACCGTTTTATCTGCTTTCAATACTTCTTCCTGGTAATTCTGATTGGTAATATTTACAACTGCCATAATAAAAACCTCCTGTCTTTATGATTTTTTCTGCTTCTATCATTATAACAAATGTTTCCACATTATCAATGTCTTTATTCTTCTGCCTTAAACTCTGCCAGTTCTTTCTCTACCCTTGCCACATCCTGCTTCAGTTCCCTGGCAGACATAAGCCTGCAGCCTGCTCCCCGGATAATGATCTGCTCCAGTCCGTCTGAAGTTGCCACTACAATATCATATTTTTTTCCATTTTCATGAGAAAACTTTTCGATATACTGATCTGCCGTTTCTGCCTCTTTGGTATAAACCACAGTAATATTGTGATACTGAATGGACTCCGTGGCATGATTCTGCACCCGGTAGGCATCAAAAACAAGGATCAGATGGATTCCCAGATATCCTTGATAATTGCAAAGGATATCCATAAGTTTTCCTCTGGCAGAATCTATATTACGGGCAGCCAGCTGTGCCAGTTCTTCCCATGCAAACAATATATTGTATCCGTCAACCAACATAAATTTTTCCTTTTTCTGGACAGGTCTCGCCGGTTTTTGCAGTCCTTCCGGCTTTTGTCTGACAGAACGGGTCCTCTTGGCCGATATGCCCTTGTGAGAAATGGGACTGCTTTTTCGGTTTGACGAAGAGGCCTGGGCAAGGATGGCGTCAATCTCATCCACTCCCAGCCAGATTTCTTCCCTCTGTGCAGCCTCTTGTGGCAGGACCTCTTCTTCCTTCTTCTTTTCTCCGGTTTTTTCCACCGTTACATGGGCATGCTCCATAACCTGATCCCAGGGTACATAATACCCGGATCCGTGAGCGCAGAAAACAGACGAGGATGGATTTTCCACATCTCTTTCCGGATCATATCCTATTTTTTCTATGATCTGATCCGGCTCTTTACATGGATGGTAGCCTGCCGGCACACAGGAAAATTTCCCCTGTCCTCTCGTATAGGCAGTTACCTCCCTGGCATAATTTCTCATCCGCGCTACCGGAGCGTCTCCCTCTATTTTCGTGGTTCCGGATCTGCTTTGATCCAGTTCAAAAGATGCCTGCATCTGTTCCAGATCCGTCATCGCCCGCCCCATCATTTCATCCGGCACCTCTAACTGATAGTGATAATAAGGCTCCAAAAGTACGGATTCTGCCTGCATCAGCCCCTGCCGCACAGCACGATAGGTGGCCTGACGGAAGTCTCCGCCTTCTGTATGTTTTAAGTGGGCTCGTCCGCCCATCAGTGTTATTTTCACATCGGTGAGCGTACTGCCGGTAAGCACTCCCTTGTGCTCTTTTTCCAAAATGTGGGTAAAGATCAGCCGCTGCCAGTTTTTGTCCAGCATATCTTCACTGCACCGGCTCTCTACCGTAATGCCGCTGCCGGCTTCCCCCGGTTCCATAAGAAGATGTACTTCTGCATAGTGGCGCAGCGGTTCAAAATGCCCTGCCCCATGGACCGTAGTCTTTATCGTCTCTTTGTAGACAATAGCGCCGGCATCGAATGCCGTATCGATCCCAAAACGCTGTTTGATCTCATGCTGCAATATTTCGATCTGGACATCCCCCATTACCTGGACCTGGATCTCCTGATTTTTTTCATCCCACACAATATGTAACTGTGGTTCCTCTTCTTCCAACATACGGAGTTTGGGAAGCATAACAGCCGGTGCCACTTCCTCCGGCAGTGCGATACGATAGGTAAGTACCGGTTCCAGCAGCGGCAGTTCCCCATCTATTTCTTTTCCCAGTCCTTCCCCTGCCCGCGTCTCTGTCAGGCCGGTCAGGGCACATATCATTCCAGCTTCCGCCTTTTGTACCGCTTTATACTTTTCACCGGAATATATACGGATCTCATTTACTTTCTGGCTCCATGTTTTTGCCCTGTCGGAGATTTCTTCTCTGGCCTTTAATGAGCCCCCTGTTATTTTTACATGGGTCAGGCGGTTTCCTTTTGCATCTCTCGTAATCTTGAAAACTCTCGCCCCAAACTCTTCTCCATAAGGCTTTTCTTCCACCAGTTCTGCCATAATATCCAGTAGTTTCTCCACACCATACCCCTGTAGTGCCGATCCGAAAAAGCACGGGAAAATTTTGCGTTTACAAAGAAGTTTCTGTACCGTCCAAACATCCACCTTCTCTTGTTCCAAAAACTGCTCCAGAGCCTCTTCATCGCACAGGGCAATGCTTTCATACCGGTCCGCATCGTCTTCCGTGTCAAAATCCACAATTCCCTCAGACAATTCTGTCCTAAGTTTTCCCAGTATTTCCTGCTTTTTTGCCCCCGGCTGATCCATCTTATTTACAAAAATGAAACAGGGGATCTCATGTTTTTTCAACAGCTGCCACAAAGTCATAGTATGCCCCTGCACACCGTCCAGGGCACTGATCACCAGAATCCCATAGTCCAGCACCTGCAATGTCCGCTCCATTTCTGCAGAAAAATCCACATGTCCCGGAGTATCCAGCATAGTAAATTGTATTTCATTCCATTCAAACACTGCCTGCTTGGAAAAGATCGTGATTCCCCTGCTTTTTTCCAGTTCATAAGTATCCAGAAACGCATTTCCCTTGTCTACCCGTCCGGCCTGCTCAAGCACACCGGTCCTGTGAAGCATTTCCTCTGACAAAGTTGTTTTTCCTGCATCTACATGCGCCAGCAGACCAATACAGATATTCTTTTTGCCGCCTTTTAATTCTTCCAAATAAACTCCCTCGCTCTCGTTCTTTATGATACTACATGTACATCCATCTGCTTAAATGGTATCTCCAGTCCTTTTTCTTCAAAAAGTATCTGGATTTCTCTTACTGCCTTGCGGCGCACCACGCCCTTAATACCCGGATCGGAAAACAGACGCAGTCTCATATTGATCGATGAATCTGCCAGTTCATCCGTTCCCTGTTTGGAACATTCTTTGACCTCCGGGATTTTGCCTATCCTTTCAATCAAAGTATCCATGGTTTCTTCCATGACTGTTAATGGCACACCATATGCAAAAGATACAAAAATATCCTGCCAGTCGGATATTTTCTGGATCTGTGTAATATTCCGGTTAGAAACCGTCACCAGATTTCCAGTATTAAGATCTTCTATTTTCGTGATCTTGATGTCAAAATGAACCACCGTACCCACTACATCCTGGTACTGGATCACATCTCCGATGGAATAAAAATTGGACCACAAAATATTAAATCCCATAATAAAATCTTTCATAATATCCTGCAGTGCCAGACCTACCACAATACCAATCACTCCAAGACCTGCTACCATGGAAGTCACATTGACTCCGTAGATCTGCAGTACAATGACAATGACAAATAAAATGATCACATCCCGGATGGCTGCTGCCGTCAGCCGGATAATGGTCTGTTTTTTTCCTTCGTCTTCTTCGGTTTTATCCAGGCTCTTTTTTATATATTTGCGGATGATCTTCCACAATACAAAGGCCACAACAATTACAATGGCCACACTGATCAGTCTTACGGGCATCAAAAATTCCAACACCACTTCCAGATTTTTATCCAACATCTGCCTTATTGCCTCTGACATACATCCTCATCCTTCCTATGGAATCAATAATTTTTTTGCAATCCTTCCAAATTCATCCCGCCAGTTTTCACCAATTCCGTTTAAGTTTTCAGCCTCTGAGATAACCGAAAACAGTTTATTCACAAACTCTTCCCTCTCTTCAGTTGTCATACCGCTGACCCAGTTATCAATCTTCTGATCAAGCAGTTCTGCCGTTTTATTCAGTCCGGGCAACGGCACAAATTCCCCCTTTTCTACAACCCAGTTAAATGGATTGTGCTGTAAAATCCCCACACCGTCACTTTTGATCACTTTGCTTATCTCCTGCTGACCAAGGAGCGTACCGATCACAGAAAATCCGGGAATCGTCTTCCGGATGCGTCCTGCCATCTCCTGATAGTAACTGTAAGCAATGATCTGTTCATTCATGCCCGGACCATCATGGGAATATATTCGTTCAATCTGTCCACGCACGTTTTCCTCTGCATGAATCCCGGCGTATACAGCCAGATTTCCTCCTTTGGAGTGTCCTCCCAGCCACAGTTTTCCCTGCCACTGACCAGCTGTCTTTTCCACATACTCTTTGGCAGTCTGCTGAGCCGGCACCGGTGTGATATAGGCCATATTAAAATCTTCTTTCCAGCCCACCAGCGTACTGTCAGTCCCTCGGAATGCCACATACTTTGTATCTTCATCCACTGTGATGGTAATGGCTGCAAACTGCTTTTCTGCAGCCGCATCCGTCTCATTCACATAATGACACAGTGCCATATCACGAAATCTGGGACTGGCAGCCATGGCCAATAACAACTGCTGGTTTTCTTTTCTGGATCCGTTATCTGGGAAAATAGTAGAAAAAAACTCTGCCTTGTACAAATCTTTGACGGTTGTCTTTCCACACTCTTGTTCAAAGCCAGGAACAATTCCATCAAATAGTAAATAAGAAAACTGACACAATACCAGACTGTCCACCTCAGAGAAAGGCTTTTCATCTGCCTTTCTCATTTCTTCCTTTACATAATCAATTATATTCCCCATATTTCTCCTGTCTTTTTAGTCAAAATCCAACGCCTGAGCCAGATCTGCAATGAGGTCCTCTTTGTCCTCTAATCCGCAAGATATGCGAACCAATCCTGCTGGGATTCCTGCTGCTGCCAGCTGTTCATCATTCATCTGACGGTGGGTAGAAGTCGCCGGATTCAGACAGCAGGTTCTTGCATCTGCCACATGAGTTTCAATAGCTGCCAGTTTCAGCCGTTTCATAAATGCCTCCGCAGCTTTTCTGCCACCTTTTAATTCAAAGGAAACCACACCACATCCGCCCTGTGGCATATATTTCTGAGCCAGTTCATAATATGGACTGCTTTTCAGTCCCGGATAACTGACACTTGCTACCTGAGGCTGCTTCTCTAAAAATTCTGCTATGGCCTGGCCATTTTCCACATGTCTCGGCATTCTCACATGAAGAGATTCAAGGCCCAGGTTTAGGATAAATGCATGCTGTGGAGACTGAATACATCCAAAGTCTCTCATTAACTGAGCTGTGCACTTGGTAATAAAGGCTCCCTCTTTGCCGAACTTTTCAGCATAGGTAATTCCATGATATGATTCATCCGGTGTACATAGACCAGGGAATTTTTCTTTCTGTGCCATCCAGTCAAAACGCCCGGAGTCTACAATGGCACCTCCTACTGCTGCACCATGTCCATCCATATATTTGGTGGTAGAATGGGTAACGATATCTGCTCCCCACTCAAACGGGCGGCAATTAACCGGTGTTGGGAATGTGTTGTCCACGATCAATGGTACGCCGTGATCATGGGCTGCCTTAGCAAATTTTTCAATATCCAGTACTGTTAATGCCGGATTGGCAATCGTCTCTCCAAATACGACTTTTGTATTTTCCTTGAAGGCAGCATTTAACTCTTCTTCCGTTGCATCCGGACTTACAAAAGTCACATCGATTCCCATTTTTCTCATAGTAACATCAATAAGATTAAATGTTCCGCCATAAATAGAAGAAGACGCTACAATGTGGCTTCCGCACTCACAGATGTTAAACAAAGCAAAGAAGTTTGCAGCCTGGCCGGAAGAAGTAAGCATAGCCGCCGTACCACCTTCCAGTTCAGCGATCTTAGCTGCCACAGTATCGTTGGTTGGATTCTGCAGTCTTGTATAAAAATATCCTGAATCCTCCAAATCAAATAACCGTCCCATCGCTTCACTGGTATCATATTTAAATGTCGTTGACTGAATGATTGGTATCTGTCTCGGTTCTCCGTTTCCCGGTGTATATCCCCCTTGAACACATTTCGTATTAATTGAACTCATTTTCTTTCATCCTCCATATAAAAATAATAAAACACTGAATCTCATTATACATGAAACTCAGTGTTTTTTCAATTTACTTTTGGATTCCCAGCATCTCTTCTGCGTGAGCCACTTCTTCCTGTGTCGGAACTCTGACTCCATCCAAAGGATAATCAATATTTAACTTTTTCCACTTGGCCAATCCCAGTGTGTGATATGGCAGAATCTCAACTCTTTCCACACAATCTCCCCACTGATCCAGTTTCGTTTTCAACGCCTTCAGCCCTTCATCGTCATCGGTAAGCCCCGGAACCAATACGTGGCGTACCCACATAGCACCACCGTGAGAGGAAATATAATCACCCATGGCGATAATATTCTGGTTGGTGTGTCCCGTCAGTTTCTTGTGTTTTGACTCGTCCATTTCTTTTATATCCAACATGAACAAATCTGTCACTTCCATAAGACGATCAAACTTTTCCATAAACTCCGGCGCATCTGAAAAAGGATTTCCACTGGTATCCAGCGTGGTGTGAATCCCCTGGGCTTTCGCCAGTGTAAACAGTTCAATGACAAAGTCAATCTGAAGCAAAGGCTCTCCACCACTTACGGTAATCCCCCCATTGTCTTTCCAATAAGGTTTATAACGTACGGCCTTTTTGAACGCCTCTTCAGCTGTAAATTCACCTACGCCTACTCCATTTCCTACATCCATCGTCCAGGTCTCAGGATTGTGGCAATACTGACATCGCATCCGACATCCTTGCAGGAATATAACGTAACGAACCCCCGGCCCGTCAACCAGGCCGAAGGTTTCTAAAGAATGTATTCTTCCTTTGTTACTCATTACAGTGATGCATGACAAGTTCTGGAGATAACATCGTTCTGCTGCTCCTCTGTCAAGTCAATGAATTTAACCGCATAACCGGATACACGGATTGTAAAGTTAGCGTACTCTTCTTTCTCAGGATGTTTCTGAGCATCCAAGAGTTTCTCTTTACCGAATACATTTACATTCAAGTGATGAGCTCCCTGATCAAAGTATCCGTCAAGAACCTGTTTCAAGTTCTGAACACGCTCTTCTTCAGAGTGACCCAATGCATCTGGGTTGATTGTCTGAGTATTTGAAATACCATCCAAAGCCCAGTGATAAGGAATCTTAGCTACAGAGTTCAAACCTGCAACCAAACCATTCTGCTCTGCGCCATAACTTGGTGTAGCACCAGGAGCAAATGGAGTAAATGCTTTTCTACCATCTGGCAATGCACCAGTAGCTTTACCGTAAACCACATTAGATGTGATTGTAAGGATAGATGTTGTAGGCTCAGAATCACGATATGTGTGGTTCTTTTTGATCTTTGTAAGGAAAGTCTTAAGAAGCCATACACCGATCTCATCTGCGCGATCATCATCATTACCATATTTAGGGAAGTCTCCCTCTGTCTCAAAGTCAACTACCAATCCATCTTCGTTACGGATTGCCTTAACTTTTGCGTACTTAATAGCACTGATAGAATCGATACAATGTGAGAATCCTGCGATTCCTGTTGCAAATGTTCTACGAACATCTGTATCGATCAAAGCCATCTCAGCTGCTTCATAGTAATATTTGTCATGCATATACTGAATCAAGTTCAATACATTTACATACAAACTTGCCAGCCAGTCAAGCATCTTGTCATATTTCGGCATAAACTCTTCATAAGTGATATACTCACTTGTGATAGGTGCATAGTTAGGTCCAACTTGGTTGAACTCTTTCTCATCTACACCACCGTTGATTGCATAAAGCATAGCTTTCGCAAGGTTAGCACGAGCTCCAAAGAACTGAATCTCTTTACCAGTCTGTGTAGCAGATACACAGCAGCAGATTGAATAATCATCGCCCCAAACAGGTTTCATTACATCATCGTTCTCATACTGGATAGAACTTGTTGTAATAGAAATGTGTGCAGCATACTTCTTGAATGAATCAGGCAATGCTGAAGAATAAAGTACTGTAAGGTTTGGCTCCGGTGAAGGTCCCATGTTCTCCAATGTGTGCAGGAAACGATAGTCTGTCTTTGTAACCATAGAACGACCATCCATACCAATACCTGCAACTTCCAGTGTAGCCCATACAGGATCTCCTGAGAACAACTGGTTGTATGAAGGGATACGAGCGAACTTAACCATACGGAATTTCATTGTCATATGGTCGATAATCTCCTGAGCTTCTTTCTCTGTGAGCACGCCGTTCTTCAAGTCTCTCTCAATATAGATATCAAGGAATGTAGATACACGACCAACACTCATAGCAGCACCATTCTGAGTCTTAACGGCTGCCAGATATCCAAAGTACAACCACTGAGCAGCTTCTTTTGCATTCTTAGCCGGCTTAGAAATATCAAATCCGTAAGATTTAGCCATTTCTTTCATGCCTTTCAAAGCACGGATCTGCTCTGCCAGTTCTTCACGAAGACGGATTACATCATCTGTCATAACGCCACAGCCACAGTTTGCTTTGTCATACTCTTTCTGCTCGATCAGGTAATCAATACCATACAGAGCCACACGACGATAATCGCCTACGATACGTCCACGGCCATATGTGTCAGGAAGTCCTGTAACGATGTGGCTGTGACGAGCAACTTTCATCTCAGGTGTGTATGCATCAAACACTGCTGCATTATGAGTTTTGTGATATTCATTAAAGATCTTGTCAAATTTAGGATTTGGTGTATATCCATAAGTTGTACAAGCCTGCTGAGCCATCTTGATACCACCATAAGGCATAAATGCTCTCTTCAGTGGTTTATCAGTCTGAAGACCAACAACCTGCTCCAGGTCTTTCATATCCTCATTAATGTATCCAGGGCCATAAGCTGTCAATCCTGTTACAACCTCTGTCTCCATGTCAAGAACGCCGCCTTTAGCACGCTCTTCTTTCTGCAATTTCTGTAATTCTCCCCAAAGCTTGTCTGTTGCATCTGTTGGGTCTGCTAAGAAGCTTTCGTCTCCATCATATGGAACATAATTCTTCTGGATAAAGTCTCTTGTATTTACTTCATCTTTCCAGATAGTACCTTCGAAACCTTCCCATTCTTTAAAGTCTGCCATTTTTTTATTAGCCTCCTTCTTTTTTACTTTCTACTTTCGTTTACTTACGTCATTATCGTAACACTTTACCTCATTTATTTCAAGCAAAAAAAGCAAAAATTTTGTGGATTTTTTTTGTCTCGTCTGACCCCGTCTGTCCACAGGCTTATTGATACACTTTCTCACTAATTTCTTTGCTTTTTTTTCGATTTCTGCTATAGTATAAAGAAGCAGTTAGTCATTTCTAACCGCTAAATCTAATTCGGGGAGGTCTTTATGAGGAATCCATTAAACCGCAGGATCCTGCGAGAATTACGATCTGACTTTGGAAAGTACAGCGTCATTTTTCTCTTCATGATCCTTACGATCGGATTTGTTTCCGGGGATCTGGTAGCATCCCACAGCATGTTAGCAACTTACGATGAAAGCTATCAAAAATATAATATTGAAAATGGTCATTTTGTACTGAAACAGGAAGCAGACAAGGATTTGATTCAAAAATTGGAAAAGAAAGATGTAACAGTCGAAAAAGACTACTATACAGAAAAACATTACACAGGATCAGATAAAAAAAGAAAAACAGTGCGAATCTTCCGGGATCGTTCTCGTTTTAACAAGGCCTGTCTGCTAGAGGGCCGCCTGCCTACCGGGAAAAATGAAATCGTCATCGACCGGATGTACGCTGTCAACAATAACCTGTCCGTAGGAAGCAGCATAAAACTAGATCACATTACATACACCATCACCGGTTACATTGCTCTCAGCGACTACAGTGCCATGTTCGAAAACAATACTGACTTGATGTTTGACGCCATCAACTTTACCATTGCCCTGGTAGCAGATGGTGAATTTGATTCTATACCGGACAAAACTCTTACCTATAATTATGCATGGTTTTATAACAACGGTACCCCGGCAGATGAAGCCCATGAGAAAAAGAAATCTGATGACCTGGCCGAAACTCTTAATAAATCCATTATGGAAAAGGGCGGTTCCAACGCCCTTGGCAGTTATCTGGGTCTTTTATCTGAAGACAACGATCTGGACCAGTTTGTTCCAAGATATTTAAACAGTGCCCTTACCTTCGCCAAAGATGATATCGGAGGCGACAGCACCATGATGATAGTTCTTTTATACATCCTCATCGCTATCATGGCCTTTATCTTCGGTGTAACCATCAGCCATACCATTACGAAAGAAGCCTCTGTCATCGGCACGCTGCGTGCCTCCGGCTACAGCCGTATGGAACTGTTCCGCCAGTATATTACCACACCGGTACTCATCACATTGGCTGGCGCTATCATCGGCAACATCCTTGGCTACACGGTATTTAAATACATAATCGTCGATATGTATTATGGCAGTTACAGTTTGTTATCTTACACCACCCACTGGAACGCTGACGCATTTGTGCGCACGACCATCGTTCCGATTCTTCTGATGTTAGCCATTACAAGCATAACCTTATACCGCAAACTAAAACTGTCTCCGCTTCAGTTTATCCGGAAAGATCTGAAAAAAGGAAAACAGACCAAATCACTGCGTCTTCCTAATATTGGATTTATCCACCGGTTCCGTATCCGTATTATTTTGCAGAATGCCGGAAGCTATGTTACCTTGTTCTTTGGTATTTTACTTTCCAGTGTTTTGCTTCTTTTCGGACTACTTCTGTCTCCTCTTCTGAGTCAGGTTTCCGATATGGCCGTACAGGCGATGCCGGCCAAATATGAATATATGTTAAAAAGTGAGGTAAAAACGAAAAACAAAGAGGCTGAAGCTTTGGCTGTCTCTTCTTTTAAAACCCACAGTAACGGCTATCTTCCGGAATCCGTATCTGTTTACGGCATCTCTCAGAACAGCCGTTACTTCAAGGAAAATTTCCCAAAAGAAGGGGTCTATATCTCCAGTGGCTACAGCGAAAAATACCAATTATCGGTAGGTGATACCGTAACCATCAAAAAGCCATACACCAGTATCTTATACGAACTTGAAGTTGCAGGAATCCACGAAGCGCCTACTTCCATTGACATATACATGTCCAAAGATTACTACTGCGACTTATTTGACGAAGAAGACGATTATTACAACGCCTATTTAAGCAATGTGCCATTGGATGATCTGGCTCCGGACAAAATATACTCCACCATTACCCAGGCAGACATAACCAAAATGTCCGACCAGTTAATGGTATCCATGGGAGGTATATTCCATCTGGTAAATATTTTTGCCATCGCACTGTTCCTTTTGGTTGTGTATCTTCTTACTAAACTGATCTTGGAGAAAAACGCTTTATCCATCTCTCTTTGCAAGATTTTAGGATACTCATCTCCTGAGATTGGTGGATTGTACCTCATGGCAACCAGCATCATGGTGCTGCTGTCTGTTTTGATCAGTTATGGTACAGTTACTTTACTTTTATCAAAATTATTTGTGGTGATGTTAAAAGATTATAACGGCTGGATTCCGTTCCGGATGACACCGGATATTTATGTGAAAGCATTTTTCTTAACCATGGCCGCTTACAGTATCATCGCCCTGGCACAAATGCGAAAGATACGCAAAGTGCCAATGACCGATGCCTTAAAAGAATAGAACGGGCAGAATTACCACTCAAGATCGGAAGCCGGAATTTTATTTTCATTGATATAGTTTTTCCGGATCATTCCATCACGAAGGCGGATCACACGATCCGCCATATTTTTTATGGCGTCATTATGAGTTACCATGATAACTGTATTTCCATAGGTCTGATTGACCTTCTCAATAAGGGAAAGAATTTCCTTGGATGTGTTATAATCCAGAGCTCCCGTCGGTTCGTCACACAAAAGGATATCCGGATTTTTTACGATGGCTCTTCCAATACTGGTCCGCTGCTGCTGCCCTCCCGACAACTGATTTGGCATTTTGTGGCGGTGTTCATATAACCCAAGGGTGTGCATCAGTTCGTTTACATCCAGTGGATCATCACTGAGATAGGCTCCCACTTCTATATTCTCCTGTACATTCAGATTTGGGATCAGATTGTACATCTGAAATACATATCCCAGATGATTTCTCCGGTATTTTGTCAATGTTTTTTCTGTCATATCAGCCATTTTCTCGCCATTTACTATGACTGCTCCCCGATCCGGCGTATCAATCCCTCCGATAATATTTAACAGAGTGGATTTACCGGAACCAGATGGTCCAAGCAAAACACAGAACTCTCCCCGTTCCAGAGAAAAGTCAATTCCCTTCAAAACAGTTACCTTGTTACTGCCTGACCCAAAACTTTTTTTCAGGCCCTGTATTTCCATAAACATACTTTTCATCCTTTCCCCTTATAAAAGAAAAACCGGTACTCTGAGAAGAATACCAGTCAATCTCTTTATGCGGCACAATAATTATTAGTTAGTTTCTTCTAACTAGTTTCAGTATACCACATTACATTTCCTTTTTCAATTCTGGGAAGTCTGTTGATATTTTTTATCAATTACAATGATTCTCTTTCCATTACATCATCTACAATCACATTTAAGTTGCCGTTTCTTGTGCGTATTTCATCGAAAAACTCTTTTTTAATCTGCAGCTCTTTGAAGCAGACTATGTACTGCAATTCAAACATGGTTCCCATGTTGGTGGTACGGATCTTCTTCAAACGGTAACTGATTGTGTATTCATTCAAAAGATCATCAAACAATCCATTATAATCAAAATCCTCCGGAATCGTGATCTTTAAAACCTTCTCCGGCCGGCTGTCCCCGCCAAAATTCAGCAATGTTAAAACAAGTACAAACACCGCCGCGAATATAAAGAATACCACAGCCACACCAATGTAGCCCATCCCCAGGGAAAGACCGATGGCTACTGCTGTAAATACCGCTGCTATCTCTCTGGCTGTTCCCGGTACGCTTCGAAAACGCACCAGCGCAAAAGAACCCGCTACGGCAATTCCCGCACCTATATTTCCATTGACAAGCATGATCACAAGACACACCACCATAGGCAGAAGCGCCAATGCGATCCCATAACTGGTTGTATGCTGGCATCGGAACATAAATACCAGAGCTGTCAGCACCCCCAGTATCATTGCTGTGGCCAGCAAAGTGATCAAAGTGGTAATCTGTACTGGTGTCGTCAAAATACTATTCATAAACTGGTTCATTTTGTTGTTTTCCTTTCTCAAATACTTGATGTAAAATAAAATTTTTGTAACAGGTTCCGTATTTTGAAAAAGAACCCGAATACACATGGTTTTTGCTTAATTCTTTTACAAGCCAAAGGGGAATAGCTCCTGGCACTTTCACTTCCATGATAACTCTCTTCTCCGATAATACCAGTTCTCCCTGGTCCCCTTCCCGCAGATCCAGATGATCTGTGCGAAAACGGATGTTCCGGTCAAAAGTAACACGAATATCTTCTCCCTCTCTGCCCGCAAAGGCAGTCCGGTCATAGGCAATAAATACCTTGGGCACCGGATGATACCGATCCATAAAGTTCTTGATCTCATTCTGAATCTGAAAATCTTGTTCCAGCGGATCTTCGTTTCGGACAAATGCACTCACTTTTGTGTATTCATCTGCCACTCGTCTCTTGTAAACAACGCCTTTGTACTTCTTCTTGATCTCAGCAAAGATCATGTCTGTATCAGAAGGCACCCCATAACTGCGCACTCTGAATTTTTCTTTATAAACAGGCTTTTCAATGGATTTTCGGATCAACTCATAAGAATCCGTATCATAGTAAATATTGCAGATCGTATATTCACCGTATTGATCTGAAACCATATGCTGTGTGATCACCGGAAGAAGTATCTCATACTCTTTCTCTGTCAGTACAAATTTTTTCTCAACCCGCTTAAAAGAAGACTGTATTTCCGCCACTTTATACCCTCCTTTCTTGCTGTTATTTAACTCTAATTAGAATTGTAACTCATTCTCTTCCTACCGTCAACAAAAAAAGCCAATATCCACGACTCCTGCATACCGTTAGATACTGGCTTTCTGTTTTATTGTTCTTATGCTTCATTTAACTGATCAATCGTCTCTGTCAATGCATTCAACTCAGCTGTGATCTCCTTGCTGACAACCGCCATTCCTTCTGCCAGTTTCTGCACCTCTGTAGCAACTACCGCAAAACCTCTTCCGCTCTCTCCGGCTCTGGCTGCCTCAATCGATGCGTTCAACGCCAACATGTTCTGCTTGCGGCTGTAATCCGCAATCTTAGATGTACTGGTATTGGCTGATGCAATCTGCTCTGCTGCCTTGGCAATGCCTTCCTGTTTGTTATTGATCAGTGACCGGTTCACTTTTTCCTGGTAACTGGAACGGACAAACATATTAATCACATCTCCCAGTAAATTGGCAGATGCCTCAATTTCTTCTCTCGTACGAACATTGACTTTCTTCAACGCCTCAATATATTTGTCTTCATCCACACCAATCTCTCTGGCTACCTCTCTGAACTTGTCCTCATCCGGATGTTCAGGAAGTACCTGGCCCCCAATCACACTTCCAAGAACTGTACCATCTTTCAATGTGATCGGAATACCAAAATCAACCAAGCCTGCGTGACAACTGTACACGCCTTTCCCTTCCTGATCACATTTTGTACAGCGGCGAAGCCCCTCAACGGACCCTCTCGTCATATCAATGCAAAATTCTGTAAAATTGTAACACTCGCTGATGTACTCTCCATCAGATCCTACCGCTACCGTTGCCAGACCTGTACTTTTTGCCCAGGCATCCATAATACTCTCAAACTTATTCATATCGCAAAAATCCTGAATTTTCAACATGTCTAGTTCCCCCTCTGTTGTTTTTTCATTGATTTTATGAACGAAAAATAACCGAATAAAACTTGTCGTCATTTCATCGGTTATCCCCCATCACTTCTTGTGTATATAATAACACATTTTATGAATAATTAAAAGCAGAGTTCGTAAAAATTTTATATTTTTTTCATTTCAGGTCTGCACTGTCTCCCACTGGAGCTCTTTCACCGGTGCATCACTCCGGAAGCCACTGGCTTTTAAGCCCAGACGCACGATTTCATGCCACTGGCTGGTATCCAGCTGCAGTTTTGTGCCATCCGTCAATTCAATGCGGCAGTGTGGATTCTCAGCACATTTATCACTGCACGCAATGTGATACATCGTATTACGGCTGATTGCTCCAATTTCCTCTAATGTATTGATCATACGGTATACCGTAGCCGTTCCAATAGAGGGATCGATCTTCACTGCTTTATAATAAATTTCCTTGCAGCAGCTGCACTCTTCCTCCAGAATTATATCTAAAAGCATACGGCGCTGCTTGGTAATGCGACATCCTTGTTCTCTCAATTTCTCTATTACTAAATCTTTTTGCATATAAACCTCACTTTCAAAGTCGTTTATTTATCTGACAAAACTTATCAACAATTTCCCTTACTCTGGTTAGTATACACTAACCCCTGTAAGTTGTCAAGAACTCAAGAAATTTTAATGCCGGATCTTTCTTCCATAAAAAGAAAAAGTCCCCTCATTGGAAACAATAACAATCCATGTTATTATTCCCCAAAAACGAAGGAACTTTTTTCTTTTTAAGCATTCTTAATAAAAACTTGCTTTTATTTTAGTGATGGAACAGACGAAGACCCGTAAAGCACATTGCCATACCATGTCTGTCGCAGGCATCGATCACATCCTGATCCCGGATAGATCCGCCAGGCTGTGCCACATATTTTACACCGCTACGGTATGCTCTGTCGATATTATCGCTGAATGGGAAGAAGGCATCTGAGCCCAGAGTAACATCTTTTGCATACTCTTTTAACCACTTTTCTTTTTCCTCTTTTGTAAAGACAGGTGGTTTTTCCGTAAATACTCTTTCCCACTGGCCGTCTGCCAGCACATCCATATAATCCTCACCAATGTAAAGATCGATGGCATTGTCACGGTCTGCTCTCTTCATTCCCTCTTTGAATGGAAGGTTCAGAACCTGTGGAGACTGACGGAGAAGCCAGTTATCTGCCTTCTGTCCTGCCAGACGGGTGCAATGGATACGTGACTGCTGTCCTGCTCCGATACCGATGGCCTGACCATTTTTAACAAAACATACAGAGTTACTCTGTGTATACTTCAGTGTGATCATGGCAATAGCCATATCTACTTTGGCAGACTCAGGGATTTCTGTATTCTTTGTCACTACTTTGGAGAAGAAATCGTCATCAATGTTCAGTTCATTTCTTCCCTGTTCAAATGTAACACCAAATACTTCTTTATGCTCAATCGGTGCCGGTACATACTCTGGATCGATCTGGATGATAGCATAAGCACCTTTTTTCTTTTCTTTCAAAATTTCCAGTGCTTCCGGCTCGTATCCAGGTGCAATGATTCCATCAGAAAACTCTCTTTTAATCATTTTAGCGGTACATACATCACACACATCTGAAAGGGAAATAAAATCTCCATAGGAAGACATGCGGTCAGCGCCTCTTGCTCTTGCATAAGCAGCTGCCAATGGTGTCAGTTCTCCCAGATCGTCTACCCAGTAGATCTTTGCTTCTGTCTCTGTCAACGGCAGGCCTACTGCTGCACCGGCCGGAGAAACATGTTTGAAAGAAGTAGCTGCCGGAAGTCCGGTTGCCTTCTTCAGTTCTTTCACAAGCTGCCATCCATTAAACGCATCCAGAAAGTTAATATAACCCGGTTTGCCATTCAATACCTGGATCGGCAGTTCACTGCCATCCTGCATATAAATCCGGGATGGTTTCTGGTTTGGGTTACATCCATACTTTAATTCTAACTCTTTCATAAGTGCCTCCTATTTGTTTTTGTTAATGATCTTGGTTTCATATTTTCCGGTTTCAATCTCAATATAGCGGACAAACAAAGATACTTTATTGTCCTCATTCAGGCTCTCCCAGAGCATATTGGCAAAACTTTCCATATCATCCGGAATCTCTACCAGTTTTGGTTCTCCCTCAAAACTTGGCAGTGGATCTCCATCCTGCATATAAGTATGGATAAAATGGCCTTCTCCCGCTGCCGGATCACTGTAAGCAAATGTGTAGCGGTTGCAGGAAGACGGATCTCCATTGTTGCTTTTCAAAATACTCATGGCGTAGTTATACTTGCCATCTTCAATGTGCATCACACCAGAAATACGAGGTGTATAATTCGGACCATCCGGCTCAAACTCTCTGGTTCTCAGTGCCTGTTCAAAAGTCTGCTGCTTGTCCATCAACTCATAGATCGTATCTGTCTGATCTCCGTTAGTCACGATAGTCTTGTTGCCCAACACCCGGACCGGTGCATAAATGATCAGACTTGGATCACTTAATTTGGATGGATCAAACGCCTGTGTACGGATTCCTTCGCCTTCGGTAACAAATACACGGTTACGGCTGTTCTCACTTCGTCCCATGATGAAATAAGCTGTTACAGCATATTTGCCATTCGGTGTCTTACCGATTACAATTCCTCTTCCTGGATAGGCATTGTTCTTTAACTCGTTTTCCAATGAAATTTTGTTCATACTGTTTCCTCACTTCCTTTGTTTGTACTTTAGTCACAAAAAAACCGGCCGCCCAGACGACCTTAACTAAAAGGTGCCCAGGCGGTCGGCTATCAACTTCTCCATACTCCCTGTGGGTGCTCCCACTTCCGCCAGTCATATGGAACTTAATTACATCATAATCTATTTTGGTGAAAAAATCAACCTTGGGTTTGTTGTAGTTTGTGGCAGGTAATCGATGTCACTTTATTAGGTCCCATAATTCGGGAGAAAACTTTGCGTCTCGTGGGCGTTTGCACTAGTTAAGTGCGTAACGGTATGGATGCCTATGCTAACGCATATACAGGCATCTCATACCGACGCACTTAAAACCCACTCTCCGCAAAGTTTTCTCCCGAATCACCGGAATACTAAGAGACTGACATCGATTACCTGCCCCCACTCTTCACTCTAATTTATCTAATATGTGAGACAGAATCTTTAAACTATCTTTTACATCCTTGGTTCCTTCCAGACGATGGCCTACGCCTTCAATCCGGTCCAGGGAGATTCCTTCTCTGACACAGGTTTTCTCCAGTGTGTCATCGGTCAGAAAGGTATCTTTCGTTCCGGTTACCATATAGTCAATGCGGCGTCCCTTGTTCAGATACGGTATCGTCTCCTGAATCGGTGTCAATGCCACATGGTGGATCTCAGTCTGGATTCCTTGCTTTTTCAACCGATCTTCCACTTCCATTCCGATAACGGTTCCCACGCTTTTTTCAAGGAAAATGGCCTTTTCATATTGATCCCATGAAATTTCTGACAGTTTTCTCTCCGTTTTTCCGGCAGCTTCCATGGCATATTCCGAAAGTCTTCCCAGACCATCCTCTCCCTCTACGCCATAGTCATGGATGGGAAAAATCTCATACCCCTGCTGGCTGTAAAATCTGGCGGGATAATATAATAAAGGGCAGTCCGGACTGTAATGAACGCCCGGAAATACAACCACGATTTTTTTCTTATCACTCATAATAATGTAACCTCCTGCTAAAAATCTGACAATATTATTCATTATAAAAGAAACAGCAGAAGCCGGCAAGGGTAACAAAACATTATTTTATCACTGTCTTGCACCCTGCTCATTTTTGCACTATACTAAATGAAAAAAAACAAACCTTGGAGTGATCATTATGAACATACATTTAAAAACCATCCTCGCCATGGTGACAGCCTTTTCCGTTGCCATGGTTCCTCAGAGCCATGCCTTTGCTTTTGGTGAGGTCCAGGTAGACGAAGAATACTCTGTTTCTCTTGCAGACAGCCAGACCGATACATCTTACACCAAATGGCTTTCTTCCTGGAATCAGACTAATTACGATTCTGTCACCAATGTAGTTTTAACGCCCGGCAGCAATCTGGCATCTCTGAATTTTTCCTGGTATGCCAAAACAGGTACCACCCCGGCGGTGGCTCTCAGCACCAAACCGGATTTTTCCGACGCCAGGTTTTTTTCCGGTACTTCCACAGCTATTTCACGCAGTACCGGTACCAGCACTTATTCCGGCGCACAGCATGTATCTGTTCAGGATGCCCTTGTACCGGGAAAAACTTACTATTACCGGGTCACCAATGAGCAGACAAGCATCGTTCCTGTATGGTCCTCTGCCCACACTTATACCGTTCCGGCAAAAGACAATTTCACACTCCTGCTGGCCGGAGACAGCCAGATCGGGGCCTCCGGAGATGTGGCAGCCGATACTTACAGCTGGAATAAAGTGTTAAACACAGCTCTCAAAAAAGTTCCTAACGCATCGTTTCTTTTAAGTCTTGGCGACCAGGTAGATTACAAGACATCTACCGGCGACCAGGGACTGCGGGAACAGCAGTATGCCGGATTTTTATATCCGGGTGTGCTCCGCTCTCTCCCGGTTGCCACTGTCATCGGAAACCACGATACCAAAGGCCCAGATTACAGTTACCATTTCAACAATCCAAATGCCCAGAGCGGTTACGGTGCCACTCCTGCCGGCTGTGACTATTATTTCTCCCGGGGCAGTGCCTTGTTTATCGTATTAAACAGTAACAACCGTAATCAGGCCAGCCACCGCAAACTGTTGAAAGAAGCGGTAGCAGCCTACCCCGATGCCAAATGGCGTATCGTGGCTTTCCACCACGACATCTATGGATCCGGTTCGCTCCACTCCAACCGTACCTCTGCCAATACACGGATTTTTCTGGCTCCCCTGATGGACGAGTTCAAGATTGATCTGGTATTTTCCGGACATGACCACAGTTACTGTCGTTCTTATCCTATGCTGGACGGCACCGCTTTTGTCAGTCAGAATACTACTCTTACTAATCCTTCCGGCACCGTGTATCTGTCCTTGGGAAGTTCCTCCGGCAGCAAAATGTACAATCTGGCATCTTCCAGACAGTATTATGTCTCAGAACGGTCCAATGACCTGACAGCCACTTTTTCTTCCCTGACAGTATCCGAAAACACACTGACTCTCAAAACTTATGACATCCAGGGAAACACCTACGCCAACACCTTCACTCTTCACAAAATAACTGCGAAAGACGCACCTGTGACCAAGTACAAAAAACTGGCCTCCTACAAGAAAAAGAATTATACCACTGCCAGTTATAAAAAATTTCATCAGGCTCTGACTGCTTTTGAAAAAAGCTTTGCTCCTGTAAAAACAGATGCCGGCATCGCAAAAATCCAGAACGGTTTCCGCAAATCCAGTGATCCCCTTAGTTATTACGGCTACCGCCGGGGCACCACACTGGTTTTGCCAAAAGGATTTTCTACCTTACTGGACAAAACTTTGTATAAGGGAGGCTGTACCATCACCCAGACTACCTTTGACCGCCGGTATGCACAGTTAAAGCAGGCCGCAGGCTCTTTGAAAAAGACATCCTTCAAAGTAACTTATAAAAAGAAAAACTACACCGAAGGAAAGACTCTTTCCCTGAAAAAAGGACAGACAGTCAAGTTAAAACTGAAAAAAACTCCTACCCGGTATCCGGTAACATGCAAAAGTTCTTCCAAATCCTGTGTTACCATTTCCCGCAAAGGAGTCATTCATGTAAAAAAGGTTCGGAAGAAACCGGTTACCTTAACACTCCGTTTTCAAAACCGAACCTTGCATATCAAAGTAAAAACTCGTAATTAAATCAGAAATTTTCTTCTATAAACTGCTGCAAAGCCTCCTTGTCTCCCTGGAACAGGTTTTGCAGCAGTTCTTTTGTATCATAATACTGAACTTCTTCTCTGGACACCATAGCCCTGCACATGAATTTTGGCTCAATGCGCTTAATGGCACCTTTCTCTACACATTTTTTGATAATGGTATAAGTGGTGTTGCGGTTCCAGCCTGTTTTATCATGAAGGATCTGCACCAGTTCGCTGGCCCGCAGTTCTCCCCGGTCCCACAATTCTTCCATAATCTTTCTCTCTGAGTCAAATATCTTCATGCCTTTTTCCATTGATAATCTCTCTTTCATGTTTTTTCAGAGCCATGGCAATACCATTTTCTGTATTACTTCCTGTCGTCTCATCTGCCGCTTCCACAGCCATTTCTTCTGCATTTCCCATGGCAATGCCCAATCCGGCGTACCGTAGCATATCTACATCATTTCCGCTGTCTCCCAAAGCCATCATTTCCTCCGGAGAAACTCCTAACTGCTTTCCGACCCAGGCAAGACCGGTTTTCTTGGACACGCCTTTTTTCGTAACTTCGATGTTTTTCATGCCGCCGGAAACAGGATTAAAAGCAGGATACTTACGAAGGATTTCCCATGCCTGTTCATAATCAATCCGCTGACCTTTTTCATTCTCCATAAAATTCACTGTCAGTTTTTCCACAGGAATCCCCCGCTCTTTCAAGGTTGCAACCTGATCTTTTACAATGGTCCGTGAACTGTATATGTAATCTTTTGTTTCCTGATTTACATTTAACCTTTCAATCATAGGTTTTTTCGCCGCATTCATATAGGCACCGCCGTCCACAAAAGAATCCGCCATCAAAGAAAGCTGATCCAGTTCAGCCAGCAAAGGCAGATAATCTTCCAGTTCCATACAGTCTCTGTGCACACACTGCTTTGTCTGCCAGTCATATATACCGGCACCGTTACAGGTAATGACATAGGGAATCCCCTGCAGCCCTTCCAGCACTCCCCGGCATCCACCGTAGGTCCGTCCGGTAGCAGGGATAAGAAAAACTCCCTGCTCTGCCAGCCGGTTCAAGGCATCCTTTGTCACAGGATCCACCTTTTTTTCCTGGTTTAATAAAGTTCCATCCAGGTCAAATGCAATCAAGCGAATCATTCATTTGCTTCCTTTCGCAATACATGGTTTCTAAGATAACGCACACATCCAAAATAAGTAGGGATCAAAAAAGCATCTGCCAGGATCCATGCTACCGGACTGGCCAGACAGGCCGCTATATATCCGTAAGCCGGAACAGCGAAAAATCCTACCAGGCTCCGGGCTATCATTTCACATACTCCTGCCAGAATGGCAAGTTTTCCAAAGCCCAGTCCCTGTATGGTAAAGCGCACAATATTGACCAGTGCCAACGGAAAATAAAATACACTGGTCCAGAACAAAAGCTGGTCGATCATATCAATAAGCTGGGTTGCCTGTGGTTCCACAAACAAAACGGCAAACAATTTTCCGAACAAGATCAGAATGGCGGCCGCAGCTACAGAGTAAATCAGACAGATTCCGCTGCTGGCAAAAATTCCTTTGTCCACACGCTCCAGTTTTCCGGCACCCAGATTCTGTCCCGCATAAGTAGCCATGGTAGATCCCATGGCATCATACGGACAGCAGAAAAACATACTGATCCGGTTTCCGGTAGAAATGGCCGCTACTGCCACAGAACCCAGATCATTCACTGCTGCCTGCAGGATGACACTGCCGATGGCAGTAATGGAGTACTGCAGTCCCATGGGGATTCCCATTCCGCACAGGCGGCCGATCAGACTGCCTCTGAGTTTCCAGTCCCCCGGCTCCATCTTCAATAGTTCATAGCGTTTTTTCATGAACCAGAGACAGCACAGACCTGAGATCAACTGGGACAAAACCGTAGCCAGAGCGGCACCGGTGACGCCCAGATGGAATACCAGGATAGCAATAAAATCAAAAGCAATATTTAATACCGATGAAATGACCAAAAAGATCAACGGATTTTTGCTGTCTCCCATAGCTCTCATAATACCTGACAAAAGATTGTACAGATAGGTAACCGGAATTCCAAGAAAAATTACCAAAATGTAACTGTATGCTCTGTCAATAATGTCTGCCGGCGTACGCATCCATACCATGATATCCCGGCACAAAAGACAGACTGCAACTGTCATAACCACAGCAAAAACAGCGGATAGCCACACACTGTTTGTAACAAAACGGCGCATGCCTTTATAATCTTTTGCACCAAACTTCTGCGCCACCGGTATGGCAAATCCGTTGCACACACCCATACAGAAACCAAGGATCAGAAAATTGACCGATCCGGTAGCTCCTACCGCTGCCAGATTTTCAGATCCCAGTGTTTTTCCTACGATTGCCATATCCACCACATTGTAAAACTGCTGGAACAGCATGCCAAAGAGCAGCGGAAAAAAGAATTTCAAAAGCAGAGACACCGGTTTTCCCTGCGTCATATCTTGTGTAACTGATTTTGCTGCCATGAAATTATGCCTCGATCTCTTTTATCAGATTTACCATTTCAATCGCTGAGCAGGCCACATCATAGCCTTTATTTCCTGCTTTTGTGCCGGCACGCTCAATTGCCTGCTCAATGTTATCTGTGGTCAATACACCAAACAATGTCGGTACACCGGTATTTAATCCTACGGTAGCTACTCCTTTGCTTACCTCTGCACATACATAGTCATAGTGGGATGTAGATCCTTTAATAACCGCACCCAGACAGATAACAGCATCATATTTGCCACTGGCTGCCATCTTCTGTGCTACCAGAGGGATCTCAAAAGCTCCCGGCACCCATGCCAGATCTACCTGATCCATATCTACACCGTGGCGTACCAGAGCGTCTTCTGCTCCTCCAATGAGTTTGCTTACGATAAACTCATTGAATCTGGCTGCTACGATACCGATTTTCATTCCGCTTCCTACTACATGTCCTTCAAATTTTTTCATTGTTCTTGTTTCCTTTCTTTTCTATCTCATTCTCTTATTTGTGATCTGTTTTATAATGTGTCATGTGATGCATCTTTTCCTGCTTTGTCACCAGATACTTATAATCTTCCGGCTTGGCATCAATCTCGATGGGAACTCTCTCTTCAATGGTAATGCCATATCCTTTTAATCCTGCAATCTTGGTAGGATTGTTGGTAAGAAGTCGGAGTTTTCTTGCTCCCAGATCATGTAAAATCTGGGCTCCGATTCCATATTCTCTCAGATCCGGTGCAAAACCAAGTTTTACATTGGCTTCTACTGTGTCGTATCCCTGTTCCTGAAGTTCATAGGCTTTTAACTTGTTTAAAAGTCCGATGCCTCGTCCCTCCTGGCGCATGTACAGCAAAATTCCCCGTCCTTCTTTGGCAATTTTTTTCATGGCAGCATCTAACTGTTCGCCACAGTCGCAGCGCTTGGAGCCAAATACATCTCCGGTAAGGCACTCTGAGTGCACCCGGCATAAAACAGGCTCACCGTCCGCCACATCTCCCATGGTCAGTGCCACATGATGTTCTCCATTGGTTATATTTTCATATCCGTGAATGGTAAAATCACCGTATTTTGTCGGAAGTTTCGCCTCTGCCTCTTTCTTTACAAGGCTTTCATGCTCCAGTCTGCGTTCAATCAGCTGTTCAATGGTCACTACATGGAAACCATGCTCCTTGGCAAACTCCAGAAGTTCTGTGGTGCGCATCATCGTACCGTCTTCCCGCATGATCTCACAGCAGAGACCACATTCCTTCAGCCCTGCCAGACGCATAAGATCTACAGTAGCCTCTGTATGTCCGGCTCTCTTCAGCACGCCGCCCTCTCTGGCCTCCAATGGGAACATGTGGCCCGGTCTTCTGAAATCTTCCGGCACAGAAGTATCATCCACACACTTCATGGCTGTCAGGGAACGCTCTACTGCCGAGATACCGGTCGTTGTGTCCACATGGTCAATGGATACGGTAAAAGCGGTAGAATGGTTATCCGTATTCACAGCTACCATCTGATCCAGTCCCAGTTTCTTTGTATATTCTCTGCTCATAGGCATACAGATCAGACCTTTGGCCAGAGATGCCATAGCATTTACATTTTCTGTTGTTGCAAACTCAGCGGCACAGATCAGATCTCCTTCATTTTCCCGGTCCGGATCATCAATGACCAGGATCAGGTTGCCCTGTCGCAGATCTTCCAATGCCTGATCCAATGTTGCAAAATTCTCCATAACTGCCTCCATTCTGTCAGAATCCATGTTCCTGTAAAAATTCCATGGTAATCCTGCTTTCTTTTTTTGTCTCCTGCGGCTGCAGAAGTTTTTCTACATATTTTCCTATTATGTCTGTCTCAAGATTCACCCGGTCACCCACCTTGCGGTCAGCCAGGATCGTATTGGACTGGGTGTGGGGGATAATAGAAACACTAAAAGTCTCTGAATCCACTCTGGCTACTGTCAGGCTGATGCCGTCAATGGTAATAGATCCTTTTTCCACTACATACCGTAATATATCTGCTCCGGCCTGGATTTTATACCAGACAGCCGTCTCGTCCCTGGTAACAGACTGTATGATACCGGTGCCGTCAATATGACCGGCCACAATATGGCCTCCAAACCGGCCGTCTGCTGCCATGGCACGCTCCAGATTTACCCGGCTGCCTCTCTTCAGATCTCCCAGCGAACTGCGGTCAAGGGTCTCCGCCATCACATCTGCGGTATATCCTTTCTTTCCCAGACTGGTTACTGTCAGGCACACGCCATTTACGGCAATACTATCTCCTGCCTGTGTTCCTTCCAACACTTTTTCACAGCCAATGTGCAGCACAGCCGACTGACTGCCACGCTCAATTGCTTCCAGATGGCCAATCTCTTCGATAATTCCTGTAAACATTATGCTCTGCCTTCCTGTTGCTTCTTTTCTTTCCTTACCTTTCCTGTAATACAGATATCCCGGCCCACTTTAATGATCTCTGTGTCATCAATCTCCACTGCCTCTTTCATCAGTGAAAAGCCATCCCCTTCTACCGGGGATTTTGCCTCTTTTCCACCAATCAGTTTTGGTGCCATATAGCAGTAGATCCGGTCTACCAGACCACTCTTCAGCACTGTGCCGTGGAATGTTCCACCACCTTCGATCAAAATACTGTCAATGCCTCTCTTGGCCATTTTTTTCACCAGATCACAAAAATCCACCTGTCCGTCTACGCTGCTGAAGATCAGATCCACTCCGGCTTCTTTCAGCTGCTTTTCTTTCTCTTCATCATGAACTGCATGGGCTACGATGGTCGGAATATGCTTGGCCGTTTTTACAATCTGGCTTTCCATCGGAATTCGCAGATGGGAATCACAGATCACCCGGATCGGATCCACTCCTGTCTCGATCCGGCAGTTCAGCATAGGATCATCAATCAGAACCGTACCAATCCCTACCATGATGGAACTGTATCGTTTGCGCAGCTGATGCACATGTTTTCTCGCCTCTTCGCCTGTTACCCACTTGGAGTCACCGGTATAAGTGGCAATCTTTCCATCCATGGTCATGGCATATTTCATAGCAATGTAAGGAATATTTCTTGTTATAAAATGCATAAATACTTCATTTAATTCAAGACATTCTTTTTCCAGGATTCCTGTCTCAACCTGGATTCCGTGGTCTCTGAGGATCTGTGCTCCTTTTCCGGCTACTTTCGGATTGGGATCCATGGCTCCGATAAACACACGGCCAATGCCTCTTTCTATGATGATGTCTGTACATGGAGGTGTTTTCCCCTGATGACAGCATGGCTCCAGGGTCACATACATATCTGCCCCGGTAAGATCCTCTTCACATTTATTCAGCGCCACTCTCTCAGCATGAAAGTCTCCATATCTGTGGTGGTAGCCTTCTGTCACGATCTTGCCGTCCTTGACAACAACACATCCCACCATAGGATTTGGTGAAGTGCGTCCAAGACCCTTCTTCGCCAGTTTCAGGGCAAGTTCCATATATTCATATTTTGTCATCGTATCACTACCTCCTTTTTATATTCTTTAAAAGCCCCGGATAGATTCAGTCTATCCAGGGCCCCCTTATATCCAAACTTTGTTTTCTTTCATCCAGACTTTACTGTCGGCTTCGGAGTTTCACCGAATCAGCAGTTAAACTGCTCGCGGGCTGTACCGCCGGTGTTGAATTTCACAACGCCCTGAAAACATCTTCGGGAACTATATTAGCACATTGTTAAATAAAAGACAAGACTTTTATTTGGTTCCCTCCTGCAGCTCATCCAGTGTCAGTTCATAAGCCGGCAAAAATTCTTTCATAAAGAGTTCCACCTCTTCCATCTGCATATCTTTCAGAAACTTTTCCGTCGTCTCACAGGCCGAACGGAACTCCTCATTTCCTGCCCGTCTCTCTTCTCTGCATTTGATCAGTGCAGATAACTTGTCTGCAGCCTTTACCAGCTTCCACTCATAAGCGTCTGCAGACTCCGGAAGAAAAAGAGGTTCATAATATTTCTTCATATAAGAAGGCAGTTTATTCAACATCGTAACACTGGCGATCCGCTCTACCTTTTTATACGCTTCTTTTATATCCTCGTCGTAATACTTAACCGGCGTAGGAAGGTCTCCGGTGACCACTTCATTGGCATCATGATAAAGCCCCATTAGTGCCACCTTTTTTTCATCCACATCCCTGCCGCACTTTTCTTTGGAAAGAATGGCCAGAGCGTGGGAAAGCATTGCCACTTCCAGCGAATGTTCACAGATATTTTCCTTCCATGAATTGCGCATCAGTGCCCACCGTTCGATGTATTTCATCCGGGCCATCATGGCAAAAAAACTATAACTATCTTTCATTGGCTCCTCCTTTTCCCAGAATCTTCCGCATATAATAACCAGTATACGACTCCTGGCACTCAGCCACCTTTTCCGGCGTACCAGCCGCCACTACGGTGCCTCCTTTATCTCCCCCTTCCGGTCCCATATCAATAAGATAATCTGCCGTTTTGATCACATCCAGATTGTGCTCGATCACTACCACTGTATTTCCGCCATCGGTCAGTCTCTGCAAAATCTCTATAAGCTTGTGTACATCTGCAAAGTGCAGACCGGTAGTAGGTTCGTCCAGAATGTAAATAGTGTTTCCGGTACTCCGTTTACTCAACTCCGTAGCCAGTTTGATCCGCTGTGCTTCCCCGCCAGATAAAGTAGTGGACGGCTGTCCCAGTTTCACATAAGACAGTCCTACATCATAAAGACTTTGTATCTTCCGGTGAATTGTCGGAATGTTTTTGAAAAAGTCCAGTGCCTCCTCTACTGTCATATCCAGCACATCATAGATACTTTTCCCTTTATATTTTACCTCTAGCGTCTCACGGTTGTAACGCTTGCCATCACAGACCTCACAAGGTACATAAATATCCGGCAGGAAATTCATTTCTATCTTTAAAATTCCGTCACCGGCACATGCCTCGCAGCGGCCACCTTTGACATTAAAACTGAAGCGTCCTTTTTTGTAGCCTTTTGCCTTAGCATCCGGCGTAGTGGCAAACAGATCTCTGATCATATCAAAGACACCGGTGTAAGTAGCCGGATTAGATCTTGGCGTCCGTCCGATAGGGGACTGATCGATATTGATCACTTTGTCTAATTTTTCCACGCCTGTAATAGACTTATGCTTGCCTGGGATACAACGGGCACGGTTTAATGTCCTGGTAAGGCTCTTACACAAAATTTCATTGACCAGAGAACTTTTTCCGGAACCGGATACTCCTGTTACACAAGTCATCACTCCCAACGGGAATTTCACCGTTATATTCTTCAGGTTGTTTTCTGCGGCCCCTTTTACAGTAAGAAATCCGGCAGGTTTTCTTCTCTTAGAGGGAACCGGGATCTCAATGCGGTGGCTCAGATAAGCTCCCGTAACAGACTCCGGCACTTCCATGATTTCCTTGGCCGTTCCGGCTGCCACCACTTCACCGCCGTTTTTGCCGGCCCCCGGACCAATATCTACCACATAGTCTGCCGCCAGCATCGTATCTTCATCATGTTCCACCACGATCAGAGTGTTTCCAAGATCTCGGAGTTTCTTCAAGGTGGCGATCAATTTGTCGTTATCCCGCTGGTGCAGGCCGATACTAGGCTCATCCAAAATATAAGCCACTCCTACCAGCCCGGAACCGATCTGGGTTGCCAGACGGATACGCTGGGCCTCTCCACCGGACAAAGATGCTGTCGCTCTTGCAAGACTCAGATAATCCAGCCCTACATCCACCAGAAAACCAAGGCGTGAAGAAATTTCTTTCAGCACAAGGCGACCGATCTGCCTCTGGCGTTTGGTCAGTTCTACCTCATCCATAAATTTTTTCAGGTCTTCAATGGACAGGTTGGACAATTCCCATATATTTTTATCTCCTACAGTCACAGCCAGAGATTCTTTCTTTAAACGCTGGCCGCCGCACTCACGGCATGGTGTGATCCGCATAAAAGATTCGTATTCCTGCCTGGATGTCTCGGATCCCGTCTCCCGGTACCGCTTTTCCACATTGTGGAGCAGTCCCTCAAAAGCAATATTGTACACACCATGGCCATGCTGTCCTGTATAATGTACCTCTACCCGGTCACCACCTGTTCCGAGCCAGATGAGATCGTGGATTTTTTTCGGATATTTGCCATAAGGAGTATCCAGACTGAATCCATATTTTTTTGCCATGGCTTCCAATATGCACCGGCTGTAACTTCCCGGATTGACCACCGACTGCCAGCCCATAACCGCAATGGCTCCCTCTGTGATGCTGAGGGTCTTGTCCGGCACGATCAAATCTTCATCAAACTCCATTTTATATCCGATTCCGTGACACACCGGACAAGCTCCAAACGGATTATTAAAGGAAAAACTTCTTGGTTCCACTTCGTCAATGCTGATGCCGCAGTCCGGGCAGGAAAAACTCTGGCTGAAATGCAGTTCTTCTCCATCTACCACATCCACGGTCATCAATCCATCCGCCAGCTGTAATACCGTCTCAATGGAATCAGAAAGTCTTTTCTCGATTCCCTCTCTTACCACCAGACGGTCCACTACGATGTCAATGGAATGTTTGATATTTTTTTCCAGCTTGATCTCTTCCGTCAGATCATATTGATTTCCGTCTACGATCACACGGACATAGCCGCTTTTTTTCGCCTTTTCAAACACTTTCACATGCTCGCCCTTGCGTCCTCTGACAACCGGTGCCAGCAACAGGATCTTGGAACGCTCCGGCAGTTTCATAATGTCATCCACCATCTGGTCTACCGTCTGTTTCTTGATCTCCTTGCCGCACTTTGGGCAATGAGGGATACCCACTCTGGCAAACAGCAGTCGGAAATAATCATACACTTCTGTGACGGTTCCTACCGTAGACCGCGGATTTCGGTTCGTAGATTTCTGGTCAATGGATATAGCCGGCGGCAGTCCTTCCAGACTTTCCACATCCGGTTTTTCCATCTGTCCCAGAAACTGCCTGGCATAAGAGGACAAAGATTCCATATAACGCCTTTGTCCTTCTGCATAAATGGTATCAAAGGCAAGAGAAGACTTGCCTGATCCACTTAATCCGGTTAATACGACAAACTCATCTCTTGGAATATCTATATCAATATTTTTCAGGTTGTGTTCCTTCGCACCACGGATGCGAATCATTTTAGATTTATTCTGCTCTTTCATCTTCTCATTCCTATTCATCGTCTTCTATTTCCTGTAAATGTTTCTTATATTCAATCATCTGATCTCTCAGAGAAGCCGCCAGTTCAAAGTTCAGCTCCGTAGCTGCCTGATTCATCTTCTTCATGATCTTGGCAATCGACTTCTGGAGTTCCTCTTTGCTCATTGACTCTGGATCTTTGTTGTCATTGATTCCTTCGTTATCTGCCTTAGAAGATATGCGGATCAGATCCCGCACCGCCTTTTTGATAGTCTGCGGTGTGATACCATGTTCCTCATTGTACTGCTTTTGTATCTTACGGCGCCGCTCTGTCTCGTCCAACGCTTTCTTCATAGAGTCCGTCATCTTATCTGCATACATGACCACATGGCCTTCTGCATTTCTGGCCGCCCTTCCTATGGTCTGGATCAGGGATGTCTCCGAACGGAGGAATCCTTCCTTGTCCGCATCCAGGATAGCCACCAGCTCAATCTCCGGAATATCCAGCCCCTCACGGAGCAGGTTGATTCCCACCAACACATCAAATACATCCAGACGCATATCCCGGATGATCTCTGAACGCTCCAGCGTATCAATATCCGAGTGCAGATACCTTACCCGTACCCCCACTTCTTTGAGATACTTTGTAAGATCCTCCGCCATGCGCTTGGTCAAGGTAGTAACCAGCACTTTTCCTTTTTTCTTTACAACTTTGCGGATCTCACCCAGCAGATCATCTACCTGTCCTTCTACCGGTCTTACATCCACTTCCGGATCCAGCAGCCCTGTGGGCCGGAGGATCTGCTCTACTCTCATCAGTTCATGACTCTCCTCATAGTCCGACGGTGTGGCTGACACAAATAACATCTGGTTAATATGTCCCTCAAACTCCTCAAAGTTCAGCGGTCTGTTGCTCTTGGCTGAAGGAAGTCTGAATCCATACTCTACCAGCGTGTTTTTTCTGGACTGGTCTCCGGCATACATTCCCCGGACCTGAGGAATAGTAATATGGGACTCATCTACCATGATCACAAAATCATCCGGGAAATAGTCCAGCAAAGTCTGGGGTGTATCCCCCGGCTGCAGTCCATTCAGATGCATGGAATAATTCTCAATACCGGAGCAAAATCCCGTCTCACGCAGCATTTCCACATCAAAATGGGTTCTCTCTGCGATCCGCTGTGCTTCGATCAGTTTATCCTCACTTTTAAAATATTTGACCCGTTCCTTCAATTCCGCTTCGATCCCCTGTATGGCACGCTCCATCTTGTCCGGAGCCACCACATAATGAGATGCCGGAAAAACCACCATATGCTCCAGATTGGCCAAAGGCTCCCCGGTCAGAACATCCACTTCCTGTATTCTGTCCACTTCATCTCCAAAAAATTCTACCCGGATCGCTCTGTCCGTAGCAGACGCAGGGAAGATCTCTACCACATCTCCACGAACCCGGAATGTACCGCGATGGAAATCCATATCATTTCTTGTATACTGAATTTCGATGAGACGGCGGATCACTTCATCTCTGTCTCGTTCCATGCCAGGCCTCAGTGACACAGTCATATTCTGATAATCAATGGGACTACCCAGTCCATAAATGCACGACACACTGGCCACGATGATCACATCTCTGCGCTCTGTCAACGCCGCAGTGGCGGAATGCCGCAGCTTGTCAATCTCATCATTAATAGCCGAATCTTTCTCTATATAAGTATCCGTAGACGGCACATACGCCTCCGGCTGATAATAGTCATAATAAGACACAAAATATTCTACCGCATTTTCCGGGAAAAACTCTTTAAACTCTCCGTACAACTGCGCTGCCAGTGTTTTGTTATGAGCAATGACCAATGTAGGCTTGTTCAGTTTTTCTATCACATTGGCCATGGTAAATGTCTTACCAGAGCCGGTAACCCCTAACAGGGTCTGAAACTGGTTGCCCTCCTGAAAGCCTTTTACCAGGGCATCAATGGCCTGAGGCTGGTCGCCTGTGGGCTGATATTCGGAATGTAATACAAAATGATCCATATCGTTTCTCCTGACCAAATCTAATTTATTCTTAATATTATATCATTTAAAAAGTTCTGGCTCGTTCTCAATCAAATCCTCCGCCAGATATTTCGCATCCATATTTTCTATTCCATAACTATCATTTGAAATTTGTTCGGCAAGTTTACTGGAATAATAGATGTCAAATGCTTTTCTCAAAGTTATCCCCTTTATTTTAGATATCGCATTGATAATATCATTTTCCAGATTTTGCTTATAAATCTCATCTAATTTTTCCTTATTTGTCACTATTTGCCACCTCATATGATTCTTTAAAAATCACCAGTCGATCCAGTGTTTCTTGATTTGCAATACAGATTTGATTGTTCATCTTATAGTATCTCAATTCGCCTAAAACTTTTTCCTTATCCCATAATCCTCTAAAATACATATCCACAGTCTTAAACACATCGTCATCTGCAACATTCCCAATGATAATATCATATTCTTTATTTAATGACTGACCTTTTCTGCATGCACAAACAAAATCAAGCCATTTATCATTTTCTTTTTCAAAGGACAATACTCTAAAACCATCCCATTTTTCAGATAATTCATAAACATTGACTATTGCAGCCTTTTCCTGTCTCATACCTTTCCGAACTGCCCATCTTTTTGCTTGATCTTCAAAAGTTGTAATATAAAACCCTTTGCCAAAATCCAAATACTTTTTTGAATGTATCACATCTGGTTTTTTTATAATTTCTGTTGACCAGTGATATACAATCATACATTAACCCCTTTTTCTCTCGCATACTCTGTGATATCTTCTACCAAATACTCTTTTCCCTGCGTGTGAAGAACATCGTAACATTTAATGACATAGTTATCTAAAATACCGGTTGAATTTAATATTTTATACACTTTGGCTGGAGTCATCTTCCATTCATCTGCAAGACTGTACAATATGAAGATAGAAAAGACCAATTCTTTTTTCTCGCACATAGTCATTACCAACCTTTCTTTTATATTTCCATTTAGCTCATCTATTTTAATATCACTACTTTCCTAGTATATCATTCAATCCAAAAAAAGTACAGAACAAAATCGAATGTTTGTTCTGCACTTTTTTATTAATTTTCTATTCGCCCACCTCGAAACGATCCTATGACATCTGCCACCACTGCCATTATATTTACTTCAGAAAGAACATAAATAACGGAATGCCGGAAATTTTCATGCATCATAACAACCAAAACTATCATAGCAACAGCCACACCGGCATACAAAACATACCGCACCATTTTCTGCCATTTCTGCGTACGGATCTGCTTGAAGCCTATTACATACGCCCCTTCCCAAAGCAGCAAAATAATGAAAACAATTATTATTTTCTCATCCACATTTCTTTCATCTGTACATATATCATATTTCAGTAACTCTGATAATATCCAAAAACGGAACAAATTGTATCCAATTGCAAGCCACCAAAACCACATCGTTTTAAGTTCTTTGCAGTAATCGGTTCCCCGCTTTTTTGATTGGATATAGGCAAGGGCATATACTCCCGATTGAAGCAAAACCATTATTAGTAGTTCTATTTTCATTTCCATAGTTATTCTATTCCTTTATCCGAAACTCTTCATCACTAACCGCAGGAATTGTTACCGACACCGCCGCTCCATTATTATCCTTACCTGAAAACACATAATATGGTGCCATGTATTCTTGTTTTAAATTGGTGGAATCACTATACAATCTAACTTCAACATTGTCAATGTCAACATTTTCAATTGTATTATTCTTTAAATTACTAGTATCAGTGCTCAACTGAACTTCTCCATTGCTTTCAATTTTTTTCTCTGCTTCCTCCAAAGACAATGTGCTGTATTCACCATCTAATTCCGTAATTTCTTTATTCACCGATGTAAATGAAGTTATGTTGTACTTGCAGTCAACATCAACACGAATTCCTGGTCCTATTCCTGCAAATCCATCTACTCCTTTAGGTTGTTTCTTCATAAAAGTAATTTGGTACGATAATGGCCTTTCACCCTTTGAAGTTTCAATTGTGTAGCCAACTTCCACATTGTCTAAAACCAAACACTTATAATCGATAATATTAGACTTTTTCAAAAATTTTCCCGCCACTTTAACACATTTATTTTTATTAAGTTTGTACTTTTCTGGCATTTCTTGGAGTGTACTATCCTCTGATATATATGTAATAGAACCACTATTGTCGTAATATATTAAAACTCCCTTATTGTTTAGATTACATGATTTGATTCCATTGTCCTCATTCATTTTTTCAACTTTTGTGTTTAAGCATCCAGCAATTTTTTTTAAATCTTTTTCGGTATATCTAATCTTTTTTACACTGTATGCTTTTCTTGATTTGCCAAATAAGTTCTTGTTTTCTTTATCAATATTAACATTTTTAATTGCGGTATCATCGGCATTCTTTCCGAGTGGATTCAATTTTAGAACTTTTACCTGTTTCTCCTGATTCATCGTTTTCTTAGTTACCAAATTATCACAATGATCATTACTTGAACACACCGAGATTATTCCTACCAAAAAAACACTTATCCCCAGCATGATTATAAATTTATTCTTTTTCATTTTTCGCACCCTCCTTACGATATTTTGTATGCGTATTTTACATATTTAGTTGGATCTGATGAATATGGTTTTGGATCACTAGCAACATTTCCATATCCCCAAATACGATCATTCGCACAACTTTTTGTTGTAAAAACATTTGCTATTCGAGGATTTCCTTTATCCCTCCATGGTTGTGTTTCCTTTGCTGTAGCAAAGAAAGCCTCTTTTACAGAAACCCCTTTTTTTAATTTTGCAGACAAAACTGTCCCCATATCACTTGTCAATATAACACCTGTTGAAAAGCCGCACAATGCATGTAATCCTTTTGCCATATGTCCAAGTTGGGACATACTCCCCTTGCAAAAATTGCATGTGAATGTTATAAACCACTCCAAATCTTTGTTTCCTAAATACATCTCACTCTGCTTAGCTCTATATTTCTTTTTATTATAACATAAAGCCAGACTGTAATCATTCGCACCGTGTGCACCTGGAGTCAGTCCGTGCCCCGCATAAATCAACAAATCGACATTATCTGCATATAAATGATCAGATCCACCTAAAGATTTGCCTTTAAATGTATTTACATCTACCATAGCATCATATGATCTAAAACCGATTTTCCATTTTTTTGCACTACCCGGCTTAAAAGCTTTATAAATAGAATCTCCAATTTGAGTTGATGCATTTAAATTTTTAAGATCATTCCAATATGAATAATTACCAACAACAGCAATTCCTACATCACAACTATTACCATCGGTATCGGCCAGTGCAATTTTTGAATTTTCCATATTTAGCATTACCAGTGATAATGCAAAAAAAATACATAAAATTTTTCTAATGTCCATAGTTCCTCCTTTTTCTTGTACATAACAAAATAATAGTATTATCCATTTTGTTAAAATTTGAAAGTATCTGCCTATTTTACTGTGTATATTTTCTTCTGCGTCCTTCTCTACATCAAAGGACGTCATTTTCAATAGGCTCTCTGCAAGCAGATAAATACTTTATTAAATTCCAATACATTCTCTCACCTCCTTATAACGTTTTTCTTAATCAAATATAATCCAATATGTTATATTTGTCAAATACTTTTTACTAAATAGTATGTATAATATTTATATGTTTGACATATATTTGATTTAAATATATAATATTCTTCATACAAAGGAAAAGAATCATTCTCAATGACGAGGTTGGTATGTATGAAAAAACAAATAAGAAAACGAAATAATATGAAATCCGGTACAATTGAACTTGTACTTCTCGCACTGTTACAAGATGGTGAAAAGTATGGATATCAGTTAGCTCAGGAACTTGAAGAATTCAGTGAACACAAATATGAATTAAAAGAAGCCACTATGTATCCCACCTTGTACCGCCTTACTCAAAACGGCTATCTGGTTGACCGTCAAGTAAAAGTTGGTCCCCGCCGAACCCGTGTATACTACAGCATTACCCTTGAAGGGAAACAATACCTTCAACATTTAATTGACGAATATTTTTCTGTCACGGAAGCCGTCAATATGATTCTTGAAAGCGTAAAATAAGTAAAAATACGATGGGAGATTTTACATGAATGACACACTGATAAAGAAATATCTAAACTACGCCGGCCGGGCGTATTGTGGACATTTTCAATCAAAAAAAAGATTTCTTAATGATTTACAGGACGCTCTTTTATGCTATGCAGAGACCACTCCTGATTTTTCTTATGAAGATTTACTTGCTAAATTTGGAACTGCCGCCGAGATTCGGTCCTCATTCTAACTTGGGCCGATCACAGCGGCAGTTTTCCATTTTCCCTTCTACTGTCTCATTACCGCGGTGATCTGGGCAACCACCAGCGGATCCATATTATACAGAATCGCAAACTCAATTCCCACATTTCTCACTTCTTTCCTTTACAAACCTTCTTTTAACACAAGAAAACCTCCTGTCTTGTTTACTGTGGTCATTGTAACAACTCACTTTAAACAAACAGAAGGTTCTTTCTTAAACAAATTCTAAGCTATTTTTCAAGAACCGTCAATGCCTTCTGCAGCTGATTGTCATCCCCGCCTCCCAGTTCATTAGAAGTACCGCTGTAGGTAACTTCTACATCCGGTGTCAGGCCGGTTCCATGGATACACCGTCCGCTTGGAAGCAGATATTGGCCGGTGGTAAGTTTGATACCGCCACCAAAACGCAGGGAAAAGATAGACTGGACGATTCCCTTGCCAAAGCTTTTTACTCCTACCAGCGTAGCTGCCTTCCGGTCCTGCAGGGCTCCTGCCATTACCTCGGAAGCACTGGCACTTCCACCATTGATCAGCACTACCATCGGCTTATCAAACTGTTTCTCACCAGTGGAACGGTATACTACATCCTCTTTATTTTTGTATTTTTCCGTCAAAAGCACGCCTTCCGGAAGCAGTTCATCCAACATCTTTGTCACCGCCTCCAGGGAACCGCCGCCATTATTTCTCACATCCAGAACAAGCCCTGTCATGCCCTGCTTTTTCAGATCTTCCATGGCTGACTGAAACTGCTTCACGCCTTCATTGTCAAAATTAGAAATATTGATATATCCTTTTTTCCCGGTAAGCATCTTATAGTGAATGGACTGGTTTACCAGTTTTTTGGCTGTCACCGTTACTTCCATCACCTTCGTCTTATCCTGCTCCTTGCGCTGTATGGTAAGTTTGGAAGTTTTTCCTTCCTTGCCCCGGATCATACTTACTGTGTCATTTAATGATTTCTGGGAAATATCTTCCCCGTTGATCTTTAGCAGCACATCATCCACTTTCAGTCCCGCTTCCTCTGCCGGAGAAGATTCCTGCACCTTCCGGATGATCTTTTGCTTCGTGCTGGTGTCCATGTAAATGGTAGCTCCGATCCCGGTGTAATCGCCCTTTACTTCTCCCATGGCCTGGTTGTACTCACTGGTGGTATAGTAATCCGAATACTTATCTCCCAGTGCGGAGACCATTCCTTTTATGGCATAATCTGCCAGTTTTTCTTGATCCAGATCGGACTTCCAGTAATATTTATCAATATAACTCTGGGCCTCCTGGGTCTTTTTTGCCACTTCTTTTGTCAGCGAAGAAGAAAAAAGCACCGGTACGCCGCTTACAAACTGAAGGATCAAAAGCACTGCCAGACAAAACAGTGCTCCCGTTACCAATCCTGTCAGATAGGTTCTAATTTCTGATTGTTTGTGTTCTCTGTGTAACCACTTCAATTTCAAAACCTCACATTTTTATTTTTTACCTGGAAACATAATTCAGCGGATTTACATAGGATCCGTTTTTCGATACGCCAAAATGCAGATGGGATCCTGTGGAAATTCCGGTAGAACCGGCGTAACCGATGGTCTGTCCCTGAACAACGGAGTCTCCTTCTTTTACCGCCAGTCTGGAGCAGTGCATATACACCGTGTACAGCCGGTTGCCATGGGCAATCATAATATAATTGCCGGCACTGGAACTATAATGGGCTGTCACTACTTTTCCTGCTGCCGCTGCCAGGATCGGTGTGCCGGATGGCACCGCAATATCCAGTCCCTTATGATAAGTGCTGGCTCCTGCGGTTGGGCTGCTCCGGTGGCCAAACTTGGATGAGATCCTTCCGGATACCTTTAACGGCCATGACAAAGCACCGCCGGAAAATACAATTCCTGAATCCGAGCCATCGATCTCAGCCTGTTTCTGTGCCAGCAGACGGTTTACCTCATTCTCCGCCTTGGCCGCTTCTTTGGCCAATTCATTGGCTTTCTTCTGATTTTTCTTCTGACTTTGTTCAAACTGTTTCATCTGCTTTTTCTTGTTTTTGCGCAGAAGTTCCAGGTCATATTTATCTTCTTTTTGTTCCAGTTTCTTCGACTTCAAAGTCTCGATCATGGATTCTACCGCTGCTTTTCTTGTATTCACTTCATCCCATGTTTTTTTGTAATTTGCAAACATGCTGCGGTCATATTCACTGATCTTGTCTACATATTCCGCATTGTTCAAAAGATCTGCAATACTTTTGGAACTGAACAAAATGTCAATATAATCCTGATTGCCATTCTCATACATATACTTTATGCGCTTCTTCATGGTATCATACTGGATCTGTGCATTTTGAGTCGCCTCTTCCAAAGAAGCCTGCTCTTTTTTCAGTTCTTCTTCCTTCGCCTTGATCTGCTGATCCACAAGATCCATCTCTGTCTCAGCTTTCTCGATCTTTTTGTCCAGTTTTTCGATCTCTTTCATCATATCATCCTGCTTTTTCTGGGCTTTGTCCGCCTTTTCCGCATATTTACCGGACTTTTTTGACAGCGATTTACTCTCTTTTTGCGCTTTTTCAATCTTTTTGTCTACACTTTTACCGGCATAACTTCGCTCCTGGTACAAAAGACACGCCAAAATAGAAAATACCAGAATCATCCCACAAAAAGTTCTTTTTCTCATGGCGTTCCCTCCTAGTAATTCAGATTACGGCGCACCGTAATAAAACTTCCCAAAAATCCGATTCCCACGCCAATGGCAAGGGATACAGGCACCAGCACACCAAAAGCCTGACCTGTAGTAAGGAATGTAAGATTGGCTGTAAATACGGCAAAACGGTTTACTACATAATCTATGATCCTTCCATAAACACAAAGTAAGATCACCAGCGGGATCACAGAACCAATAAAGCCTATGATCACTCCTTCAATGATAAATGGTGCCCAGATAAAGAAATCCGATGCCCCCATCAGCCGCATAATGGCTATCTCCGGTTTGCGTACCACAATACCGGTAGAAATGGTAGAGTGGATCAAAAAAACAGACACCAGTACCAGGATCAGGATCAGCACTGCCGAGCCGGCTCCTACCATCTTGCTGGCACCGGATAAAGTTCCTGCCACTTCTGCCGACCGCTTTACTTCCCGGACGCCGGCGATGGATTCAATATAGGATACCAGTGAATCCTGGTCACTTAACTTTTTCAGATATACTTCATAGGAAGCAGAATCCTTCAGCGGGTTGTCATCTCCAAAACTGTCAATGAGTTCCTGTGAGTCTTTGAAATTATCCTTTTTAAAATTCTCCCAGGCTTTTTCCGCTGAAATATACTCTACCCGGTCTACCTCCGGTCTTGCTTTGATTGCCTCTCCAATGGTATCAATGGTACTCTGGCTGGAATTTTCCTCAAAAAATACTGACACTCCTACGGAGGTCTCTGCCCCCTTGATCACGGCACGGAAATTGCCCACCAGAAAATATACCAGTCCAAAGATCAGCAGACAAGCTGCCACCGTTCCCATGGATGCCAGTGTAAACAGTCTGTTTTTCCGCAGGTTCTTTACTCCCTGTTTTAAACTGTATCCTAGTACATTAATCTCTCTCATACTGATAACCACCTTCTTGTTCATCAGACACAATGGAACCGTTGTCCAATGTCACCACTCTCTTTTTCATAATGTCCACTACATCGTTATTGTGGGTCACAACCACAACCGTTGTCCCCATTTTGTTGATCTCCTGCAAAAGCATCATGATCTCCCATGCCATCTGTGGATCAAGATTACCGGTAGGCTCGTCAGCCAAAAGGATGGCCGGGTTATTGATAAGGGCTCTGGCTATGGCTACACGCTGCTGTTCGCCGCCGGATAGTTCCCCGGGATAAGCATTTTCCTTTCCCTTCAATCCTACCATCTCCAGCATGATCGCTACATTTCTTGCGATCTCTCTTTTATTCATACCGATGATCTGCTGGGCAAACTCAATATTTTCGTATACAGTCTTGTTTTTCAGCAGGCGGAAATCCTGAAAGACCACTCCGATCTGCCGCCGGTACAAAGATACCTGCTTGCGGGACAGATTGGTTACCTGCCGCCCTGCCACAAAGATTCTTCCCTCTGATGGGTTCAGTTCTTTTAAGAGTAATTTAATAAAAGTGGATTTGCCCGATCCACTTTTACCTACTACAAATACGAATTCTCCTTTTTCAATCCGGATAGACACATCACACAAAGCATCTACACCGGTGGAATACTGCATAGAAACCTGATCCATACGAATCATAGGTACATTTTTCTTTTCTTCCACAGCTTTTACTCCTCTCAAAAATCTATGGATTCCAGATAATTCATATATTTTACAACCATCAATGCAATCTGGAATGTGATAGCATCCTCGAATACACGAAGATCCAGCCCTGTGCTTTTCTGCAATTTATCCAGACGGTACACCAGGGTATTACGATGGATATAGAGTTGTCTGGATGTCTCTGACACATTCAGATTATTCTCGAAAAATTTATTGATAGTTGTCAATGTTTCTTCATCAAAATCATTGGGAGTCTGCTCCGCAAATATCTCTTTGATAAACATTTTACAAAGAGGCATCGGCAGCTGGTAGATCAGACGACCGATTCCCAGATTGCTGTACGCCATCACATTCTTATCCCCATAAAAGATCTTTCCTACATCCAGGGCCATCTTAGCTTCTTTATAAGAACGAGACACCTCTTTGATATCGTTAATAATGGTACCGTAAGCCACATGGACTCTGGCCATGGCTTCCGTATTCAGCATATCAACGATAACCTGGGCTGTCTTTTCCAGGCTGTCATAAGTATCTCCCTCTGCCAGTTCTTTTACTAAAATAATATCCTTTTCATCCACGGCAGTGATAAAATCCTTCCCACTTCCGGTAAAAAGTCCACGAACCGTTTCCAGCGCCTCATTGTCTTTTTTCTTACTGGTCTCAATAATATATACAACACGCCGTACATTCATCTCAATGTGAAGTTTTTTCGCACGATTGAAAATATCTACCAACAAAAGGTTGTCTAACAAAAGATTCTTGATAAAATTATCCTTGTCATACCTCTCCTTATAAGCAACCAGCATGTTCTGAAGCTGGAATACGGCAATACGCCCGATGGTATATGTCTCTTCTCCTTCTCCCTTGGAAACGACTACATACTCTAACTGTCCCTCGTCATATACTTTGAAAAACTGATTATTTCTAAGAGCCTGGCTGTCTGCCGGTGAATCTACGAAATTCTGGATGGATTCTTTCATATTCTCAGCACTTTGTGCTGTTTCCGCTAATATATTCCCCTCCATATCTGCTACATACAGATCGATCTTTGTAATCTCTTTCAGCCCGTCTACAGTCTGCTGTAAAATCTGATTTGAAATCACTGCTGCACCTCCATTTTCCTATCTAAATGTGACAAAATTCCTACTTACATTCTTCCCTAAAGTGTAACATTTTTAACGAAAAAAGTAAAGTACAGGAAAAAAACGGCTCCTGCCTTTTTCCTGTAAAGGCAGAAACCGTTTTCATTTAAATAATATTAATCCATAATATCTACATCTTCACCGCGAAGAATTTTATTAATGTTGCGGACTGCACACATTTTACCACACATAGTACATGTATCTTCCTTCTCCGGTTTACTCTCTGCACGATAACGGCGTGCCTTCTCCGGATCGATAGCCAATTCAAACTGTTTTTCCCAATCCAGTTCTCTTCTCGCCTCGCTCATGGCAAAATCCCAGTCTTTTGCTCCCGGCAGTCCTTTGGCTACATCCGCTGCATGGGCTGCGATCTTGGAAGCAATGATTCCTTCTTTTACATCCTCTACCGTTGGGAGGCGCAGATGCTCTGCCGGTGTTACATAGCACAGGAAAGAAGCCCCGTAGGTTGCTGCAATGGCGCCACCAATGGCACTGGTAATATGGTCATATCCCGGTGCCACATCCGTTACCAATGGTCCCAGTACATAGAATGGAGCACCCTTACATACAGTCTGCTGGATCTCCATGTTGGCGCGGATCTGGTTCAATGGCATATGTCCCGGTCCCTCGATCATAACCTGCACATTACGTCTCCATGCCCTCTGAGTCAGTTCACCCAGTGCTACCAGTTCAGAAATCTGTGAAATATCACCTGCATCCTCGATACTTCCCGGACGACAGGCATCTCCCAGACTGATGGTCACATCATACTTTTCGCAGATATCCAGAAGTTCGTCGTATCTCTCATAGAATGGATTTTCATTTCCTGTTAATTCCATCCAGGCAAAAATAATGGAACCTCCGCGGGATACGATATTTGTATGACGCAGGTTTTCTTTGAAACGGTCTGCTGTAGCACGATTGATTCCACAATGGATCGTCATGAAATCTACACCGTCTTCTGCATGCATGCGGACAATATCCATCCACTCATCGGAAGTAATGCTCTTTAACGCTTTGTTGTAATACACAACAGCATCATAGATCGGTACAGTACCCAGCACAGCCGGACACTCCGATGTCAGTTTGCGGCGGAACTTCTGTGTGTCACCAAAGGAACTCAGATCCATGATTGCTTCTGCTCCCATGTCAATGGCCGCCTGAACTTTCTGCATCTCTACATCCATGTCCATGCAGTCACGGCTGGTACCTAAGTTTACATTGATCTTTGTCTTTAACTTACTTCCGATTCCATATGGTTTTAAACATTTATGATTTTTATTGGCCGGAATCGCTACCTGTCCTTTTGCCACCAGGTCACGCAGTACTTCTACATCCATGTTCTCATATTCACTGACTGCTTTCATTTCCGGTGTTACGATGCCTTTTCTAGCGGCATCCATTTGTGTTGTATATTCTGCCATTTTTTCCTCCTTACACAAAAAAACGGGGCAACTGTGAAGTCTGCCCCGGCTGGTTCTATCCTGTTATCTTCCTCCGTTGGCATTACCCACATCAGGTTCCAGGGTCGAAGGGTGCACCTTCCTCTCAGCCTGTCTGCAAGCTCCCCTTTTTTTACATATTTACTTGACTAGTATACATGAGGAACATCCTTTTGTAAACCATTTTCTTCTAATAAATGAAAAAGAACCACTTTGTAGATCAGTACGATCTTCACATCCACTTCACAAAAGCGGTTTCGTATATATTCCATGATTTTAAAACCATACGCCGCCCCGATCACAGTCAGGGCACCATATAAAAACACCGGACTCAGTTCGGAACATAAAAGGACCAATACCGCCGCTATAACCCCCAGCGTCACCTTAATAAAATTTTTGCTGATCCAGATAGACTCCTGAACCGATGTCAGCAGATTTTTCAAAGCCTCGTTCAAATCTTCTCTGGAACGCAGGCTGAGTCTTCCGTAAATGTCGCAAAATATATCCATTCCCTGTTTATCATCTACTTTTTGTGCATATTCATTATACTGCTCTTTCCCAAATTCAGTTTGAATCAATTTACCAAGAACACTCTTCAATCTTTTTCTCCTTTTCCTCTGTTATTCGCCTTATTATATAATATTCAACTATTTCCTGTCCTGTTATTCCATGAAATTTTGTCCAAAAAAATATGTTTACAATTTGTTCACAGTATCGAAAAATTATACTCATATATGAACGATACAATCATACTCGTAAAAGAAATTTACAAGATTCTTTTTTTCATATTGTTTGATGAATAATCAAACTTTTCTCCTCTTTTTAATAACATAGAAAAAGAAGATGGTTTTCCCCACCGTCTTCTTTTTGTTTATGTCAAAAAGTTCTGCCGGAATTTTCGTTCCGGCAGTTTTTCTTTTTTATGTGGTTTAAACCTTATACAAATTTATATGTTGTAGTAGAGTTAAACTCTTCCCCTGCTTTCAATACACAGTTTTTAAATTCCGGAATATTCATGCAGTTCGGGAAAAACTGGGTTTCAAAGCAGAATCCTGCTCTTTTACCATATACAGCACCTTCTTTTCCTGCCACATTGTCAATATAGTTGCCGGAATAGAACTGTACTCCCGGAAGATCTGTGTAAATCTCCATGGTACGACCGGACTCAGGATCTGTCACTTCACCGATCTTGTCATATACACCATCTTCTTTGTCCAGACAGTAATTGTGATCGTAGCCCGCACCCTGTTTCAGAGCCGGATAATCTTTGTCAATATCCTGTCCTGTCACTTTCTTCACGCGGAAGTCCATTGGTGTATCTGTTACATCAATGGTCACTCCGGTAGGGATCAAGTCGTCGGATACTTCACTGATACCGCTTGCCTTCAGGCAGACTTCATGTTTTTCAATGGTTCCGCTGTTGTGTCCTGCCAGGTTGAAATAACTGTGGTTGGTCAGGTTGCAGATCGTGTCTTTATCGGATTTTGCCTGGTACTGGATCTTTATTTCATTGTCTTCTGTCAGTGTATAAGTTACTTTTACTTCCATGTTACCAGGGAATCCCTGCTCCATGTCCGGGCTGAGACGGGACAAACTTACGCTGTTATCGGTTGTCTCTGCTTTATACATTACTTTGTGGTATCCCGGTGTTCCGCCGTGAAGGTTGTTCTCTCCCTCATTTTTCTCTACTTCATAAGTAACTCCGTTTAACTCAAAACGGGAACCGCCGATACGGTTAGAGTTACGGCCGATGAATGAGCCAAAAAATACACCGTTTGTCTCATAACCAGCCACATCATCATAGCCAAGAACTACATCTGCCAATTCACCTTTTTTATCCGGCACCATAACATTGGTCAGGCAGGCACCAAAATCGATGACAGAAATGCTCATGTTATTGCCATTTGTGATGGTATACTTTGTTACTGCTTCACCATTTTTTGTCGTTCCAAAAGGAGTTGTTGTTACACTCATGTTTCTTACCTCTTCTTTCTTTGTTTTTATTTATTTTATTCTTCGCTGTCTGTTTCCTCTTTTACCACTGCAATTCCCAGTTCTTCTAACTGTGCCGGGTCTACCAGGTTTGGAGCTTCTGTCATCAGGCAGGATGCATCTTTTACTTTCGGGAACGCGATAACCTCACGGATACTGTCTTCCTTCGCCATCAGCATGACCAGACGATCCAGTCCGTAAGCCAGCCCTGCGTGAGGTGGTACTCCGTACTTGAATGCATTCAAAAGGAATCCAAACTGGTTGTACGCTGCTTCTTTCGTAAATCCAAGAGCCTCAAACATTCTCTCCTGAATATCATTCTGATGGATTCGGATCGATCCTCCACCGATCTCTGTTCCGTTTAAGACAATATCATATGCCTGTGCACGGACACGGCCCGGATCCGATTCCAAAAATTCCAGATCCTCTTCCATCGGCATCGTAAACGGATGATGCATTGCCTGGTATCTTCCCAGATCTTCGTTAAACTCCAGAAGTGGGAACTCTGTTACCCACAGGAAATTGTATACATTCTTGTCCAGAAGATCCATCTGTTTTGCCAGTTCCAGACGAAGATTTCCTAATACATCCCATACTACTTTGTTCTTGTCAGCTGCAAAGAGCAGAAGATCTCCCGGCTCACCAGCCATAGCAGTTACCAGTCCGTTCATTTCCTCTTCCGTCATAAATTTGGCAAAGGATGATTTCAGGCTGCCGTCCTCATTGATGCACACATATGCCAGTCCTTTCGCACCAAAATCTTTGGCAAAATCAACCAGCTTGTCAATCTTTTTACGAGGCATGGATCCCTGTCCTTTGGCATTGATACCACGAACTGATCCGCCGTTTTCAATAGCTCCGGTAAACACACCAAAACCACAGTTTTTCACAACTTCTGTTACATCCTGTAATTCCATGCCAAAACGAGTATCCGGTTTGTCAGAACCAAAACGATCCATTGCTTCCTGCCAGGTTATACGCTGGATCGGAAGCTGTACATCTACATCAATCAGCTTAAACATGCGCTGCAGCAGTCTTTCGTTTACATCGATCACATCATCTACATCTACAAAAGACAATTCCATATCAATCTGGGTAAACTCAGGCTGACGGTCTGCACGAAGGTCTTCGTCACGGAAGCATTTGGCGATCTGGAAATAACGGTCATAACCGGAGCACATCAAAAGCTGTTTAAACAACTGTGGGCTCTGTGGCAGTGCATAAAAGCTTCCCGGATGAACACGGCTTGGTACCAGATAATCTCTGGCTCCCTCTGGTGTGCTCTTATTCAGGATCGGTGTCTCAATCTCTAAAAATCCTTCTTCTGCCAGAAACTGTCTGGTCAGAGTTGCCACCCGGCTGCGAAGGATCAGATTGCGCTGCAGGTCCGGACGGCGCAGATCCAGATAACGGTATTTCAGACGAAGATCATCCTTTGTTTTGGAGTTTTCTTCAATCGGAAACGGTGGTGTCTCGGATTCAGAAAGGATACGGATGTCCTTTGCCACTACTTCAATATCACCGGTTTCCAGATTTTCATTCACAGCACCGGAACGCTTTGTTACTTCACCGGTTACTGCCACTACAAACTCACTGCGGAGTTTTGCAGCCTTTTCAAATCCCTCGGCTCCAGTGTTGCTCTCTTCAAAGATCAACTGGATGATACCGGAACGGTCACGCAGATCTACAAAGACAATGCCACCTTTGTTTCTGCTTTTTTGTACCCATCCCATGACGGTTACTGTCTGTCCTACATTTGCTGCTGAAAGTTCCGCACATCGGCATGTGCGCTTCAGACCTCTCATTGATTCTGCCATTTTTAAAATTCCTCCATCTTACTTTGTATCAGCTTCTATTCGATGATTTTTCTCATCTTAGTCTGCAAAAAATTCCACAATATCTGTATAGCCTTCTGCCATTAACTGCTCTTTCTGGAACTTTTTGTTTTTCTTCATGATATTGATATTAACCTGGATTCCCTGGCTTCTCTCTTCTTTTGCTTTCTCAATGACTTCCTGCATCTTTTCCGGAGACGCTTTTTTGTCGATGAGATATGCTTTTTTCACTGCTGCACTTGGCACTTTGTAATCTCTCTCCAGAAGAAGCATGACGATACGCTCAAAGCCAATGGAAAAACCACAGGCACAAGTATCATTTCCGGTAAACTTACCGATCATCTCATCGTAACGGCCGCCACCGCCTACAGAGCCGCCAAACTCATCCATCGCGATCTCGAAGATCGGTCCGGTATAATAAGACATGCCTCTTACCAATGTTGGGTCAAAGGCGATCTTAAAGTCTGCTGCCTTTACTTTTTCTACAGTCTGGATAATGGTTTCCAGATCTTCTGCCACACCTTCTTCCAGGCAGTCTCCCAGCGTTTCTTTCATGTAGCGTACGCCATCCAGATCGTTGGTAACTGTCTCAAATAAGTTTTTGCATTTTTCTACGGCTTCTTTGTCATAGCCGGCTTCCAGAAGTTCTGCCTCAACACCACTCATCTCGATCTTGTCCATTTTGTCAAGGATAATGAACACATCATCATAGGATTCTTCCGGAAAACCACAATATTTTGCCAGTCCCTTTAACATCTTCCGGTTATTGATACGAATGGTAAAGTTTTTAAAATCCAGTTTTCCCAAAAGGGTTGTCGTAGCCAGGATCAACTCAATCTCTGCCAGATAAGTCGGCTCACCCAGAATGTCAATATCGCACTGCATAAACTGTCTGAACCGGCCCCTCTGTGGACGGTCTGCTCTCCACACATTTCCCATCTGCAAAGCCTTAAAAGGTGCCGGCAGTTCATTGGCGTTGTTGGCATAATACCGGGACAGCGGCACAGTCAGATCGTATCTGAGACCACTGTCTACCAGATCTGCTTCACTTTCAGCTGTTTCCAGTTTTAACTTCTGTCCTCTTTTTAAAATCTTGAAGATCAGTTTTTCATTTTCACCACCCTGCTTGCTGTTCAAATTTTCAATATGTTCTACGCAAGGGGTTTCAATGGACTGAAAACCAAAAGATTTATAAGTTTCTTTTATCTGCTGGATCACATAATCACGGATCTCCATCTCCTTTGGTAAAATATCTTTCATTCCGGTTGTTGGTTTCTTCTTTAACGCCATAATCTTCCTCATTTCTGCAGCAATTCTCTGAATCCACTGCGTTTTCTTTCTATCATTTCATCGATGCGGTTAATATACTCATCGACATTTTTAACATTTTCCACCCGCTCCATGCGGTTTTCACCCGGGTATACAATCTTAGTGGAGGCACCGCTTCCCAGTGCCACGATGGTTTCCAGTTCCTCCATGATCAGCATATTGTAGAGACATTCCTTCCCGGGCTTTGCATATGCCACATTTTCCTGATTGGTATTTCTTGTGGTACCGGATTTGTTTTTCTGCCTGTACATATAGTAAGGCTCAAATCCCTGCTCTTCAAAATATTCTCCGCTGCTGTCCTGCATATACGGGATCAGAAGATCCTCCGCCCGCATATCGGCGCCACTTTCCAGCTGCTCTCTCCGCATTCTGGAAGCTCGTTTGATCACCAGAGTATGAACCGTCACACTGTCCGGCTCCATTTTTCCAATCTGAAGCAACGTGTTTACAAAGTCTACTTCGTCCTCCCCCGGAAGTCCTACGATCAAATCCATGTTGATGTTGTCAAAACCCTGTTTTCTGGCTTCATAAAATACATCTTTAATCTGCTTCACCGTATGTTTTCTTCCAATCCGATCCAGCGTTTCCTGCTTCATGGTTTGTGGATTGATGGAAATCCTAGTCACTTCTGCCGCCCTCAGTATGCGTAGTTTCTCCTTTGTGATACTGTCCGGCCTGCCGGCCTCAACCGTAAACTCTTTTGCTTCTTCCACCGGAAGATACCGGTGGATCAGATCCATCAGTCTTTTCAGCTGCGGCTCCGACAAAGAAGTAGGAGTTCCGCCTCCTACATAAATGGTATGTAGTTTTTTTCCGGAAAAGGCCTGTGCCGTATAGGCAATCTCTTTTTCCAGCGCATCCAGATATGCGTCCGCCCGGTCCGCAAATCGCTTATAATCATAAGAAGAAAAGGAACAATACTGGCAGATAGAAGGACAAAACGGGATTCCTATATACAGGTTATAATTTTCTGCGTAATCCGCCCCGCCGATCAGTTCATTTTCTTTATTGGCTACTTTCCACGCCAAGGTGGCTTTCTTTTCGTGAACCAGATATTCTTCACATAACTGCTTCTGGACCTGACTTTCATCCATGCCCTGCCACAACATTCTAAGAGCAATCTTCGCCGGCCGGATCCCCGTCAGGATCCCCCAGGGAAGTTTTCTTCCGCTGAGTTTTTCCAGCGCCCGGTAACATACCTGCTTCACCTGATTTTTGGTATACCCTTCCGGCAGACACTCATCACATAAAACTTTCCCATCCACCGTCATCAAAAAAGGATATCCACTTTTCTCCTGCCAGTCCTCCCTCAGGTTTACCACACACTGTTTTTCCGGGTAAAAACTGGCCGCCAGCGCCTGCAGATCATAGGAAAATTCGCCATTTCCCTTGTGGTTCTTTTTAATTTCAAATTGTATCATATCACAGACTCCTTCCGCCCTCAGGCATAAGGATTGTTTGCTTGTTCATAATCAATGGTTGTCTCCGGTCCATGTCCCGGATAAGCCGTTACATCTCCCGGCAGTACCAACAAACGGTTCTTCAGTGAATCAATGAGTTCTCTACCATTTCCCGTAGGGAAATCTGTCCTGCCTATTGACTCCATAAACAAGGTGTCACCGCAAAATACTACCTTATCTTCTTCGGAATAATAACAGCATCCGCCTTTTGTATGTCCCGGTGTATGGATCACTTGAAACCGCATACCGGCAATCTCCAGATTCTGTCTGTCCTTCAAAAGCACCTCTGGTTCCAGCGCCACTTCGTATCCCATCAGGCTGCTTCCGTTTAATGCCGGATCCATCATCAGATCTTTCTCATCCTCGTATGCATAGGTCTTGGCTCTGGTAGCTGCTGCCAGTTCTGCCACGCCGGTAATATGATCAAAATGTCCATGAGTCAGAAGGATTCCTTTGCACTCCAGTCCTTTTCTCTTGAGAAAATCAGCGATCTTTGCCGCCTCTTCTCCCGGATCGATCACAACGCACTGGCTGTTTCCTTCCTGATGGACCACATAGCAGTTTGTCTGGATGGGTCCTACAGTCAATACACTAATGTCCATTTTCCAACTGTCTCCTCTCTTAACCATTGGTACTCCGCTCTATACTGGTTACGCTTTCTATATTTTTCAATTTTACGATCAGCCTGTCTAACTGTTCCAGACTGCTGGTTTCAAAGCCCACGGTCAGTGTGGCTTTATCCTGCTTGGTAACCCGGACATTCATAGATTTCACATCGATCTTGTTCTCTGTGAATACTCTGGATACATCCAGCAAGACACCACTCCGGTTGAAGCAGTAGATCACAATCTCTACCGGATATACCTCATCGCTCTGATCTGCTTCCGGACTCCACTCTGCGTCAATCAGACGGTTCTTCTCCGACTCAGGCAGATGGATCATATTCACACAATCCGTTCGGTGAATGGAAACTCCTCGTCCTCTGGTAACAAAACCTACGATCTCGTCTCCCGGCACCGGACTGCAGCATTTGGAAAAACGCACAGCCAGATCATCCAGGCCCTCCACGATGATGCCGCTCTTTTTCTTGGAAGACGATTGCTGGGAAGGACCGCTTCCCTCTGTCCGTTGAGTCTTAACTCCCTCCAACATTTCATGAATATGAGCATTGTAAGCAGCCCGTTTATTTTTCTTGTTGTACTCATCCTGCAGTTTATTGACAACCTGGCCTTCTTTCAGACCGCCATGTCCGATAGCTGCACATACTGACTCCCAGTCTCTGAAGCCGTATTTGTGCATACAGGCCTCCGTATACTCATTCCGAAGAAGAGGTGACAGATCAATCCCCTTATTTTTACAATAAGTGTGCAGCAGTTCTTTTCCTTTAATGATATTATCTTCTTTAAACTCATTACGGAACCACTGGTTAATCTTATTCTTCGCCTGAGAACTTTTGACAATAGACAGCCAGTCTCTGCTTGGTCCTCTGCTGTTCTGGCTGGTAATAATGTCAATCCGGTCTCCGTTCTGGATCTCATAGTCCATCTTCACAATATTGCCGTTAACTCTGGCTCCTACCATCTTGTTACCTACTGCCGTATGAACTGCATAAGCGAAATCAATCGGCGTGGATCCTGCCGGCAGGTTCTTTACATCTCCATTTGGTGTAAAACAGTAAATACGGTCGGAAAAAAGATCCAAGTCACTCTTAATGGCCGTCAGGAAGTCTTTGTTATCATCCATGTCATGCTGCCACTCCAGAATGCGGCGCAGCCACGCCATCTTTTCCTGCTCGCTCTGGTTGTTCTCTGAATGACTGCCCCCGGACTCTTTGTACTTCCAGTGAGCCGCAATACCATACTCAGCCGTGCGGTGCATCTCATAGGTACGGATCTGGATCTCAAATGGCTGTCCGTTTGGTCCGATGAGAGTTGTATGCAGTGACTGGTAATTGTTGGCTTTTGGCATAGCAATATAATCTTTGAAACGCCCCGGTATCGGCTTAAACATTTCATGAATGATTCCCAGTGCCGTATAACACTCCTGGTCGTTGTCTACGATAATACGGATCGCAAAAAGGTCATAGATCTGGTCGAAACTCTTATGCTGTTTTACCATCTTTCTGTAAATACTGAAAAGGTGTTTTACTCGTCCGTCAATGGTGGCTGTGATCCCATTCTCAATGAGTTTTTCATTGACCTCTTCCATGATCTCTTCAACAAAATCTCTTTTTCTCGCCTTGATAGCTTCAAACTGCTCACTTAACTCCTTGTAAGCTTCCGGTTCCAGATATTTCAAAGACAGATCATCTAACTCGACCTTTACTTTGGAAATTCCCAGACGGTCTGCAATCGGTGCATAAATATCCATGGTCTCTCTGGACTTTTCTTTCTGCTTCTCCGGTTTCATATACTGCATGGTGCGCATATTGTGGAGACGGTCTGCCAGTTTGATAATGATAACACGGATATCCTTTGCCATGGCTAAAAACATCTTGCGCAGATTTTCTGCCTGTCTTTCTACTTTATCTGTATCATAGTTCAACTGTGTCAGTTTTGTTACTCCGTCAACCAGTGTAGCAATCTCGGCACTGAACATCTCTGTCAGATCCTGAGTTGTATATTTTGTATCTTCTACCACATCATGCAGAAGGCCTCCGACAATGGTCTCTTTGTCCATCTCAAGCTGTGCCAGTATAATAGCCACACACACCGGATGGATCAGATAAGGCTCTCCTGATTTTCTTCTCTGTTCTTTGTGAGCATCTTTTGCCAGTTCATATGCTTTTGTTATAATCTCCAAATCACTGGAAGGATGATAATTACTCACGGTTTTAATCAATATTTCAAACAAAACATCCGGATCCGTAAAATGGGGCGGTATCAGTTCGGTAGACAACTCGCCGGTATCAAAGGTCCGGATCAGGCCTGTTATTTTTTCTTTTTCCATCTTCATCCTCCTCTCTCATAATCATGTATTGCCTCTTCGCATCACGATATTTCCTATTATATATAGAAACGGTGTAAAAATCAATGATTCTTGCCACAACTTTTTCAAAATATCACTGGTCGGATGTGCAAAGATGTGGTAAACTATAACTACTACAATAAACATGTATTGAGGAAAGGGGTATGCCAATGTTATTAGATCGTGAGTATAAGATTCCATCCAAGTACAACAGCAAGATTTCCCTGAAAGTCGTTCCGGGACATTTTGCTACCAGTCAGTCTCATATTAATTTTTATATGGATATGACCACATTGAAAGTTCGTCACTGTGACGCCGCAGAAGTGGCAAAAGAAATGGCGAAAGAATATCAGTACAGCACTCCCGTAGACACCATCGTCTGTATGGACGGCTGCGAGATCATCGGTTCCTGTCTGGCAGAAGAGCTGACCCGCAACGGGATCATGTCTCTGAACCGCCACAACAGTATGTATATCATCACACCAGAGTTAGATAAAAACGGCCAGATGATTTTCCGTGACAACCTGCAGCCTATGGTCCAGGGCAAAAACATCCTGCTTTTGCTGGCCTCTGCCACCACCGGCAAGACCATCGCCAGAAGCCTTGACTGCATCCAGTATTACGGCGGTATCATTCAGGGAGTATCGGCTATTTTCAGTGCAGCAGGAGAAATCCACGGACAGACCGTGCACAGTATTTTCTCTACAGCGGATCTTCCGGAATATCAGACATTCCGTTCCAGCGAATGTCCACATTGCAAGAACAAGGAAAAGATAGATGCCATTGTAAATGGTTTTGGTTATTCCGAATTATGATCAGTAACTGCATCTTCCGCAATTACAGCAGTGAAGGCAGTCTGGTTTTATAATTTCAGGCAAATAAGGCTCCACCCCAACAATTGTTTCCTCCGGGTGGAGCATTTTTTTATCATAAGGAGCCTCAATATACATCTCTTCTCCCCTGCAGCCAACAGTCAGTGTCCGGATCTGCATCTGCTCCGGGTGCATGCTGCTCTGGTACAGATGTGGGCTGTATTCTGCAGTGTCCCCTGTTTTTTCATTTTTTACCTGAATTTTAGACAAGGCTGTAACTACTTTCCAGCCGTCCTTTTCTTCATAATATCCCGGCTCTTTGTCACACTCGTAGCCATTAGGTGTCTTTTGATCCACCCGGGCCAGCCATGTTTGGTTCGTCATAGCATGTTCCTCCCTTTTTTAATATATGTCCCTCATAATGTTGCTGTCTCCCGGTTTATAACTTCTGCAAAACACGAAGCAGCAGTTCCCAGGTTCTCTGCACACTGGCCACATCCATACACTCTCTGGTTGTATGGATATCCTGCATATCCGGTCCAAAAGACACACAATCCAATCCGTCTATTTTGCCTGCAAACAGTCCACACTCAACACCTGCATGAATCGCCTGCACCACCGGTTCTCTGCCATACTGTTCCCGGTAACTCTGAAGCATAGCCTCCCGCACCGGCGAATCTTCGCGGTATTCCCAGGCCGGATACGCTCCTTCAACCACCACAGATGCTCCCACCGCCTGTGCCGTCAGTTCCAGACGATTGAGCAGTTCCTGCTTCTCTGATTCCACACTGCTCCTTACAGAAAAGCAAAAACTAACGCCATCTTCTTTACTTTCCAGCACTCCCAGATTTAAGGAGGTCTGTACCAATCCTTCGATCTCGCGGCTCATTTTCTGGACGCCTGCCGGCAGGATCCGCAGAAGAGTTATAACTTTCTTTGTATCCTCTTCGCTCATAACCCTGCAGTCCCCTTCTTCCTGACTCCAGACAAATTCCATCTGCGGTTCCGTTTCTCTGTACTCAGATTGGATCATTTCCTGTATTTCTTCCGCCGTCTGCCGCAAGGTTTCTTCCCTTTCAGAGGAAGTAAAGAAAGCCTCCGCTTCTCTTGGGATGGCGTTGTCCTTTTTTCCTCCCTGGATACAGATCAACTGAATCTGTGCTTTTTCCTGCAACGCTGCCAGAACACGTCCCAGTACTACACTGGCATTAGCCAGTCCTTTGTCTATCTCCGTTCCGGAATGTCCTCCCTGCAGCCCCCGGATGTGGATACCATATTGTTTATCCTTTTTGTGTATCCGCTGCATTACCGGCAACGTAATAGTTGCTGTAGCTCCTCCCGCGCAGCTTACAAGGAAAATCCCCTCTTCTTCTGAGTCCATGTTTAACATCTTTTTCCCCTGCAGATCCCAACAGTCCAAGGCTGCCGCCCCTAGCATACCGATCTCTTCATCTACAGTAAACACACACTCCAGCGGTGGATGTTCTATATCCGGATCTGCCAGAAGTGCCAGACAGTATGCCACCGCAATGCCATCATCACCACCGAGAGTGGTTCCCTCTGCGGAGATGATGCCGTCCTCTAACTTTAACTGAAGCCCGTCCTGTTCCATATTTAATGTGCAGGATGGTTCTTTTTCACACACCATGTCCATGTGTCCCTGCAGAATTACCGGCTCCGACTGTGCACACTGCCCCCTTCCATCCTTCCAGATGATCACATTTCCTGATTCATCCTGACGGCTGCGAAGGTCGTGTCTGTTTGCAAAATCCACCAGATAATCACTGATTTTTCCGGTATTTCCGGAGCCATGTGGAATACTGCAAATCTTTTCAAAATAATAAAACACCTTTTGTGGCTGTAAATTCTCAATCATGGATTGTTCCCTCCTGTGGCTTTTTCTCGTCTTCTATTATGGCCCGGCAGACCTGGCTTAAATCTTCCTTTATCATGCAGGCTAATTTTCTCATCTCTTCATCCGGCGGCACCATATCCGGCACCATGATAGGGCGCATCCCAGCCCGGTACGCAGAACGGATCCCATTGTAGGAATCCTCAATGGCATACGCCTGTTCCGGCAAAACGCCCAGTTCCTTGCATGCCCGGATATAGATGTCCGGCTCCGGCTTGCTTTTTTCTACCATATCCCCACATATGATTTTATCAAAATATCCAATCAGTCCGGCCTCCCGCAGCTGGGATTCCACCGTCTGCCGTCTGGTAGAAGAAGCCAGCGCAATCTTTTTGCCTTTCTGGGAAAGGGCCTGTAAAATTTTTTCTATGCCGGTCTTTTTCGGCAGTCGCCCGCCATCATACCGCTCATGAAAGAGTTTGGAAGCCTCTGCGGAATAGGTTTCATAAGGGAAGTCTTCCCCATACCTTTGCAACATAATCTCCTTTGATTTTTCCTTGGTGGTTCCAAGGCAGGCTCGGCACGCCTGCTCAATCCCGGTGAATCCGTACTTGTCCGCCAGAACCTGCCAGCACTCCACCACCTTTTTCTCCGAATCGAAAATCACACCATCCATATCAAACACAACTGCTTCATACTCTCTCATGGGTCCGCATCCTTTCCTTAATTGAACTAGGTTTATTATAGATCAGGTTGGGAAAGGTGGCAATATGTTCTTCGCTTAATCCACACATCGTGACAGGGGATCGTTAAAAAAAAGTTGCATTTTTCCCCTCAGATGTTACACTATTTGTATTATGTATGTTTGGAGGCAGTTATGAAACATTTAAATTTGGGATTTGTTGGATTTGGACTGATCGGTGGCTCCATTGCCCGGGCTTTACGCAAAGATGGCGCAGATATTTCTGTATATGTTTATTCCAGACGCCACAATCCGGAACTGGAACAGGGTGTAAAAGAAGGTGTCATTGACGAAATCTGGTACAAGATTGATGAGCGTTTTGCCTGCTGTGACATTGTTTTCCTGTGTGCTCCGGTTCTGAAAAACATCGAATATCTCCCGATTATGAAAAAATGGATCAAGCCAGACTGCCTTCTAACCGATGTAGGCAGCGTAAAAGGAAACATCTGCCAGGCAGCACTGAAAGAAGGTCTTGGTTCCCAGTTTATCGGCGGGCACCCTATGGCCGGTTCCGAAAAGACTGGCTACGCCAACTCCACCGACACTCTTTTGGAAAACGCCTACTATCTTCTGACCCCCACAAAGGAAAACCGGCCGGAAGACATTGCTCTTATGCAGGAGATTGTAGGAAAAACAAGGGCCAACTGTGTCGTACTGGATTATCACCACCACGACCAGATCACGGCCGCCATCAGTCATGTGCCACACATCCTGGCTGTTTCTCTTGTAAATATGGTTCGTAAAAATGATAATGAGGCCGAAGATATGAAATCCTTCGCCGCCGGCGGTTTTAAAGACATCACCCGCATTGCTTCATCCTCCCCTGCCATGTGGCAGGATATCTGTATTGCCAACGGAGAAAGCATTGACCACTTTTTGCAGTATTACATAGAATCTCTGGAAGAGTTCCGGCGTCTCATCGCCCAGGGCGATATGAAACAGATCTACCGGGAATTTGAAGAAGCCGGCAATTACCGTAATTCCATGTCTGTCAAGAAAAAAGGGAGTATCAGTTCTTCTTATGAGCTTTTTGTGAATATTGATGACGAGCCCGGTGCTATTGCTGTAATCTCCTCCCTGTTATTCGGGAAAAAGATCAGTATAAAAAACATCGGCATCATTCACAACCGTGAATATGCCGATGGCGTTCTTCGTATTGAATTTTACAGCGAGGCAGCCCGCCTCTCTGCCAAAGATACTTTAGAAAAATACGGTCTGGATCTGCCTGCCAGAGACTAACCTCTTTCTACTCCAGTCCGTGATAAAACTGAATGGCCTGTTTGTGGTTGGAGATCAGAATTTCGCTGTGACTTCCTCCCGCCTCGCCATCCAGCGTGAAAGGTGTCGGTTTTTCCACCGTAATATGGATCTTTTTGCCGTGGATCACACGCACCTGGTTGTTCCGGTTACCGGTAAGCAAAAAACCAAGGGCCAGATTTAATTCCAGTGGGTTTCTTGGTTTTTTTACAAACACACCATCAAACACTCCATCATCCAGACGGATCTTTGTCTTCCGGTATATCTTCAACCCTCCCACCGAATCTGCATTGGTCACCATACCAAGGATACATTCTTCTTCAAAAGATTCTTTTTCTGTCTCTACTTTCACAGGGATTCCCCGCAAAGTATTGAGTTTGGTCACACCATCCAACACATAGGCCGTCTTTCCCAACAGGTTTTTTGTAGCCTGTGGCGTCTCATAAGACACGGAAGTAAAGGCTCCGAACGCCGCCACATAGGAAAAATACTGTCCGTTCATTTCCCCTACATCATAGGCGTGGCACCGGTCCCCTGCTGCCACCTCCGCCGCCGAGATCACCCGCTTGGGTAGTTTGATCCCATTGGCAAAATCATTGACTGTCCCGGTAGGAATGTACCCGCACCCAGGTCTTTTCTCTTTTGGTATCTCCATCAGACCATGTACCGCCTCATGAAGCGTTCCATCCCCTCCGGCGCAGATCACACGGTCAAACCCGGCTCCGTGCTGCTTGATCAGCTGATACGCATCTCCTGCTCCTACCGTAGGAAAAACCGTCACAACCATATCTTTTCTGCGGAACACTTCCAGCACATCCGATATCTTTCCCCTCAGCGTTCCCTTTCCCGCCTGAGGATTATACACAAATAATACCGACTTCACAACTTCTCTCCTTAATCGTCCAATATGATCATAGCATCACCAAATGAAAAGAAACGATACTTTTCTTTTACCGCCGTCTCATAAGCGTTCATGATCTGGTCTTTTCCTGCCAGTGCCGATACCAACATCAGCAAAGTGGACTCCGGCAAGTGAAAATTCGTGATCAAAGCATCCAGCATTTTAAATTTATATCCCGGATAAATAAAAATACTGGTGTCCCCCTGTCCGGGATGGATCACGCCCTGCTCATCCGCCGCCGATTCAATGGTACGACAGCTGGTAGTCCCCACACAGATGATCCGTCCTCCATTTTTCTTCGTCTCATTCATAAGATCTGCCGCTTCTTTATCCACCCGGTAAAACTCCGTGTGCATATGATGCTTCGTTACATCATCCACCTTTACCGGACGGAAGGTTCCTAATCCCACATGCAAAGTTACATTGGCTACCTTTACCCCTTTTTCTTCAATCTTTTGGAACAATTCTTCTGTAAAATGCAGACCAGCTGTAGGGGCAGCCGCCGAGCCTTCGTACTTTGCGTATACTGTCTGATAACGGTTTTTGTCCTTCAGTTTGTGGGTTATATACGGCGGCAGAGGCATCTGTCCCAGTTCATCCAGGATCTCTTCAAAAATCCCCTCGTAGTGAAACTGGATCAGGCGGTTGCCATCTTCCAGCACATCGATGATCTCACCGGTAAGATGGTTGTCACCAAACACTAACCTGGTCCCGGTTCTTGCTTTCTTTCCCGGCTTTACTAGAGTCTCCCACACATCGTTTTCTCTTCTTTTTAACAAAAGCAGTTCAATCGTAGCCCCGGTATCTTCTCTCACGCCAAACAGTCTGGCCGGGATTACCTTTGTATTGTTGCGTACCAGACAGTCTCCCGGTCTCAAATACTCTACAATATCATGAAAAACCCGGTGTTCAATGGTGCCGGATTTTCTATGCAAAACCATAAGTCTGGAAGCACTGCGGTCCTCCAGAGGATCCTGTGCGATCAGCTCTTTTGGCAGATCATAATCAAAGTCACTCGTCTTCATAAATAAACTCTCCTTATTAATATGCGTCGTCTCCTGTATTTCACTCACACCATTCTATCATACCTTTCATTTTTTTTCACTACTTTACATGATTTTTACCTAAAAACACTTTTATTTTTTACCTTTACATAGTAAAATTGATATAATATAAACCAGGGAGGTGCCACTATGTCCTATTCAACTTACGCAGCCATTGATATCGGTCCCAGCAAGCTGTCCATGAAGATCTATGAGGTGTCAAAAACCAAGGGGATCAGGGAGCTATCCCACACCCGACAGCCGCTGGCGCTGGGAGCAGAAGTATATACACACGGAGTTGTATCCTACAAAACAACGAAAGAGATCTGTCAGACATTAAACGACTTCAAACGGATCATGCAGGATTTTGGTGCCAACCAGTGGCAGGTGTACACCACCAGTGGTCTGCGGGAAGCCTCCAATGCCATGATCGTCATAGACCAGATTCAAATACAGACCGGTTTTGATGTAAAAATTTTAAGCAACAGCGAAGCCAGATTCCTGTACTACAAAGCACTGGCATTAAAGGATGACTCCTTTGACAAACTGATCCGCCAGGGAACCCTGATTGCTGATATCGGCGGCGGCAGCGTGCAGTTGTCTATTTTTGACAAGGGCAAACTCCAGGCCACCCAGAACCTTCTCTTAGGATCCAGCCGTATCCAGGAACTTCTTCATGTGATGGAAGAAAAAGCCTATGATTTTCACGATCTTATTGACGAATATATCGAGAAAGATCTGTACGCTTTCCAGAAACTGTACCTGGAACATATCAAGATCAAAAATGTACTGATCATGGGGGAACTGATCCCGGAACTTTATTACAAGATCAATCCACAGAAACTTCCGCAGACCACGATTTCCGTTGACAAGAAGATCTTCCGCAAAAAGTTGTTGTTTTCGCACCACGATGCCGGCATTGACCGGCTTACGGCACCCACTATGATTCTTTGCCGGAAAATTACAGAGCTCACCCAGTGTGAAAATGTGCTTTTTGCCAATGTAGATTTTTGTGACAGTATGGCTGCCGAATTTGCAGACAAGAAAATGAAATTACATCCACAACACGATTTTACACAGGATATTTTATCTTCTTCTGAAATGATCGCCCGCAAGTACCATGTAGATATGGATCATGTAGAGAATGTACAGACACTGGCACTGCAGTTTTTTGACCGCATCAGAAAACTCCACGGCCTTGGCAAAAGAGAGCGCCTGCTTCTGCAGATCAGCGTGATCCTTCACAGCTGCGGCCTTTACATTGACTCCATCGATTCCAGAGAATGTTCCTACCAGATCATTATGTCAACAGAGATCATTGGTCTGTCTCACAAAGAACGGGCTATGATCGCCCATATCGTCCGGTACAACAGTGAGGCATTTCCTTCCTACGGATCCTTTCAGGAAGATTTTTCCAAACAGGAATATATTTCTATGACCAAATTAAATTCAATCCTCCGCATTGCCAATGTGCTGGATAAAAGCAACCGCCACAAGATTAAAAGTGTATCGGTCACCTTGAAAAACGACCAGTTGATCGTAACCGCCGATACCATGGCAGATATTACACTGGAGCAGGGACTTTTTAACCGCAAAGCCCTTGCTTTCCAGAATATTTTCGGCATCAAACCGGTACTGCGTCAGAAACGCAGTGGAAAGAGAGGTTAGATATGACTAAAGCACAACGATTCAAAAACAGAGAATTAAGCTGGCTGGATTTTAATTACCGTGTTCTCTCCGAAGCCAGAGATAAACAGATTCCTTTAATGGAACGACTGAAATTTTTAAGTATAACCGCTTCCAATCTGGACGAATTTTTCATGATCCGTGTGGCTTCTTTGAAAGACCAGGTAAATGCCGGTTATACAAAGACAGATATATCCGGTATGACCGCCCAGGAACAGATCAATGCGATCCTGGATGAAACACACCGTTTTGCCCAGTCCCAGTACACCACTTATAACCGCTCTCTGGTACCTGCTCTGAAAAAAGAAGGTTTGAAGATCGTCACACATTTTTCCCATCTCACCAATGAGCAGGAAGCCTATGTAGACAAATACTTCAAGCAGGAAGTTTTCCCGGTCCTGACCCCTATGGCCGTGGATTCATCCCGTCCATTTCCGCTGATCCGGAACAAAACTCTAAACATCGGCGCCCTGTTAGTGGACAAAATAAAGAAAAACCGCATTGATTTCGCCACAGTGCAAGTTCCAAGCGTTCTTCCCCGTGTGGTTACCATTCCTTCCGACGAGGATAACTGCACCACTATTATTCTGCTGGAAGAAATCATCGAGAAAAATATACAGAAACTTTTTCTGAATTATAAGGTAAGCTGCACCACCCAGTTCCGTGTCATGCGAAATGCCGATCTGACCATTGATGAAGACGAAGCTGCTGATCTTCTCATTGAAATAGAAAAACAGTTGAAAAAGAGGCAGTGGGGTGAAGCGATCCGCTTGGAGATCAGCGACAAGACAGACAAACGCCTGTTAAGGATCCTCCGCAAAGAACTTCACATTCACGACGAATCCATTTTCAAGATCAATGGTCCTCTGGATCTTACTTTCCTGATGAAAGTATATGGACTGGACGGTTTTGACCATTTGAAAGGACCGGTCTTCAAGCCATGCCAGCCTAAAATGCTGGATCCAAACCGGGACCTTTTCGAACAGATCCGGGAGCGGGATATCCTGCTTCACCACCCTTATGAAAGTTTTGATCCGGTGGTAAACTTTGTACGCCAGGCCGCCAGAGATCCGGAAGTTCTTGCTATTAAGCAGACTTTGTACCGTGTCAGCAGCCACTCACCCATCATTGCATCCCTGGCAGAAGCCGCCGAAAACGGTAAACAAGTATCTGTCTTAGTAGAGTTAAAAGCCCGTTTTGACGAGGAAAACAATATTGTATGGGCCAGAAAACTGGAAAAAGCCGGCTGCCATGTAATCTATGGCCTGGTTGGCCTGAAGACCCACAGCAAGATTACACTGGTCGTCCGCAAAGAAGAAGACGGCATCCGCCGTTATGTACATCTTGGCACCGGAAACTACAATGATTCCACCGCCAAGCTCTACACCGATATGGGTATGTTCACCTGCCGTCAGCCTTATGGCGAAGATGCAACCGCCGTCTTTAATATGCTGTCCGGCTACTCCGAGCCTCTCGGATGGAATAAACTCTCTCTGGCTCCTCTGTGGCTTCGTGACAAGTTTTTGTCCCTGATCGAACGGGAACAGATGAACGCCACACTGGGTAAACCGGCTAAGATCGTAGCCAAGATGAACTCCCTGTGCGATGCCGGCATCATTAACGCATTGTATGATGCTTCCGCTGCCGGAGTTGACATCCATCTGATCGTACGAGGTATCTGCTGTCTGCGTGCCGAAGTACCGGGACTCAGCGAGAATATCCATGTGCGTTCCATTGTAGGTACCTTTCTGGAGCACTCCCGTATCTTTTATTTTGAAAACAACGGAAATCCGGAGATTTACATGGGCAGCGCCGACTGGATGCCAAGGAATCTGGACAAACGAGTAGAAATTTTATTCCCGGTTGAGTCCGACGAGTTAAAAGACGAGATCTGCCATATTCTCCATATGCAGTTGGCAGATACAAAAAAATCCCATCTGCTGCAGGCAGATGGAACTTATGTAAAAGTAGATCAACGAGGCAAAGAGCCTGTTAATTCACAGATGTATTTTTGCGAAGAGGCAAAAAATGCCTGTTCCAGATAAACAAATTTAATTGCCCACGGACTGTTTTGCCAGTTCGTCCGCCAGGTCATTCCATGTATCACTGGAATGGCCTTTCACTTTGCAGAAAACAATTTCAATCGAATCTTTTACCGAGTCATAGTATTCTTTATACTGCCTGGTTCCCTCTTTGTTTGTTTTCCACTCTCCCAGACACCAGGACGCAATTCCCTGATAATCATGATAAATATAAATTTTCTTCTGTTTCAGCGCTACCGCCTTCTCCATAGCCAGACGGGATCCAAGGATCTCCCCTGCCACATTCCGCATAGACGCCAGTTCTTTGTCTTCCCCTTTCCGGCTTATATGCTCTTCTCCCTGTTCTGAGAAAAACGCTACACCGGCACCGTATTCTCCCGTAGCCACATTGTAACTTCCATCCACATAGGCTACTGCTACACCACCTACTGCCATAACCATAGGATCCATAGATTCCAGCACAGACTCTTTCTCTGCCTGCCGGTCCGTACCTGCAGCTGCCACTTTCTCCGTCTGCCGGTCCATACCCACAAATGCCTGGGCTTCCTCTCTGGTTGGAAAACTTTTAAAAACAGCCCCCGGAAATCCGTGAGTCTGGTCTTTACAGTCATCCCATGTCTCATAAACCCCCGGTACTTTCCCTTTTTTTACCGCATAATACTTTTTCTTTGCCATAGTCACTCTCCTTTTACGATCCGGTCTATCTCTTCCTCTGTCAGCATCCGGTAGTCTCCCGGCTGCAGCTTTTTATCTAATTCCAGGGAGCCCATAGAAATCCGTTTCAAATAACTTACTCTGCCTCCCAGTGCTGCTATCATCCTTTTCACCTGATGAAATTTACCCTCACAGATTGTGAGATATGCCTCCCCTTTACCGACAAGTTTCAGCACAGCCGGCCTGGTAAGATTTTTTTCTCCAATGTCAATCCCTCGCTCTGCCTGCTCCACACAGTCATCACAAAGTGTACCCTCATACTGAAGATAGTATTTTTTTTCTACATGCTTTCCCGGAGCAAGAAGTCTGTGAGCCGTCTCGCCATCATCTGTCAGCAGTAAAAAGCCTTCTGTATCCTTATCCAGTCTTCCTACCGGAAACAGATCCGGATGTCCCGGGACAGGATCTACCAGGTCTACAACCGTTCTTCCCCCCCTGTCTTTCGTAGCAGAAACAACACCGGTCGGCTTGTTCATCATCAGATATGCAAACTCCTGACGATATAATGTTTCCCCGTCCAGAGAGACCTCTGCTCCTTCTTTCACTTTCGTCCCTTCTTTTTTTACTACCTGACCGTCTAACTGCACTCTTCCTTTGCGGATACATTCTTTCGCTTCTTTGCGGCTCATCTTCGTACAATCCGTCAGATATTTGTCTAATCGCACTTCTTTCACACTCAAAGGATCCTTTCATATGATAAACCATGAGAACAATATGATCACAGGAGGGTTCTTATGGCCATTCGTATCTATATAGACCAGGGACACAATCCTTACGGCGTCAATGCCGGCGCGGAAGGGTTTGGTCTGCGGGAACAGGATATCACCTATCTGGTAGGTGCATACCTGTACGACCTTTTGTCTGCCAATGCCAACTTTGAGGCATTGACCTCCCGGAAAACACCTGATGATTCCCTGGGTTACAGCAACTACTCCAGTCTGAAACAGCGGGTAGACGAAGCCAAAGAGTGGGGTGCCGACTATTTTCTCAGCATCCATGTCAACGCCAATGAAAATCCTGCTATTCACGGAACGGAAGGGTATGTTTACAGCGACGACTCTGAAAGCTACAGCCTGGCAACCGTTCTGGTGGACTCCATCGTAAACCGCCTGGGCACAACCTTCAATGGCATCTACGCCCGTCCTTCCTTATATGTTTTACGGCGGACACCGATGCCCGCCGTATTAGTTGAACTTGCCTATATTACCAATTATGAAGATGCCATGCTTCTCGGCACCAGACAATATGATTTTGCCTACGCCCTGTATCAGGGATTTCTTCTTTACTTTGGTCTGGACGAATGATTTCGTCTCTCTTGTCCTTACACAGCCTGCGCTCCGCTGATAAAGAAGTACAAAAGCACGATTACACCCAGCACGATACGATAATATCCAAACGCTTTGAAGTCATGCTTTCTTATGTATCCAAGGAGGAATTTGATCACAAACAAAGAAACTACAAAAGCTACCACCATTCCTACCGTAAGAGTAACGGTTCCCATCACTCCGAAACCAAAACCGCCTTTAATGATCTTTAACAGACTGGCTCCGAGCATAACCGGGATTGCCAGATAGAAAGTATACTCCGCTGCCACTCCACGGCTGATACCGATCAACAACGCTCCCAGGATCGTAGCACCCGATCTGGATGTACCAGGCACGATAGCTGCCAGAAGTTGGAACAAACCAATAATAATAGCTGAATTATAACCAATTTCTGCCACGGTGGTAATCACCGGTCTTCTTCCCTTATTCCAGTTCTCAACAACGATAAACAGCACACCATAAATGATCAAGGCGCCTGCCACAACTACACCGTTGTAGAACATATCTTCAATCACTTCATCAAACAGAAGACCCACGATAGCTGCCGGCACACAGGAAATAATGATCTTAAACCACAACTGCATAATATCCATTTTTACAAAGGGTTCATTATTCTTCTTCGTTTTAAAATTAAAAGGCCAGATCCGATCCCAGAACAATAGAACCACTGCCAGGATTGCTCCTAACTGAACCACGACCAGAAACATATCTTTAAAATTGTTATCTGAAAAACTCAAAAACTGATTTACCAGGATCATATGCCCGGTACTACTAATAGGAAGCCATTCGGTGATTCCCTCAACGATTCCCCATACAACGGCAACAAATACATCAAAAATTCCCATTTCTTTCCTCCGTTATTCTCTAATACTTTGTGAACACTAAAACATAGTCTATCTTACCACAAACATGATAACAGCACAATCACAAGTTGCAAATTCGGCAAAAATATTGTATGATAGAACCGTATGTAATTTTATTAAATACCCTAAAGGAGATTGACAAGATATGTATTCATGGTTAAAGAAATATGTGGATCCTATCATCCCGCTTTTTTCTATCGTCCCGCTGCTTTCTTGTTTTGCACTGAACATGGTTGTATACAGCGGTACTATGATACTTTGTGACGACTGGTATCACCACGATTTCACATCCAGCCTGGACCGGGCCATCCCCCTTATGCCATCCTGGATCATTATATATTTTGGCTGTTATCTGTTTTGGATTGTCAATTACATCATGGTAGCAAGAATTAATCGGAACAATGCCCGGGCTTTCTATCGATTCGTAGCAACCGATATGATCTCCCGTCTGCTTTGTCTTGTTTTTTATGTTTTGCTGCCTACTACCAATGTCCGCCCGGACATAACCGGCGAATCCGTATGGGACAATCTGATGCGCTTTTTGTATGGACTGGATAAGCCATCCAACCTTTTCCCGTCCATTCACGTACTGGTGAGCTGGCTTTGTTTTGTTGGCATCCGTAACAGTAAAAAGGTGCGCTCTTATTACAAGATTTTTTCCTGCATCATGGCATTTCTTGTATGGGCATCTACGCTGTTCACAAAACAGCACTACATCATTGATGGTCTGTTCGCCATCGTATTTGCTGAACTGATCTATCTGCTGAACCAGAAGACAACGATCTATGTTTATTTTAAAAACGCATTTCAGATCATTAACTATAAGTTATTTAAATTGCTAAAAGGAGATTTATGTGAACAGTAAAACTAGGAAGAATATTTTTAACGGCTTATTTCTTGTTGCTCTGATTGTGTTTACCGTATGGGCAGTTTTTAAGGATCAGGACCTGGGAAAGATCATTACGCTGGTGTCTGACATCCATCCAATCTTTCTCATCATCGGCTTTACACTGGTGATCGTATATGTATGTAGTGAATCTGTGATCATAAAATATCTGCTTCACACCGTACATATCAAAGCACCGATGCATAACTGCATCCGATACTCTTTTGTGGGTTTTTTCTACAGTTGTATCACTCCGTCTGCTACCGGCGGACAGCCTATGCAGATTTATTATATGAAAAAACAGAAAATTGATATTCCAACAGCGACCATTATTCTCATGCTGGTCACCATTGAATATAAGTTTGTACTGGTGTTTGTAGGACTGGCTGCTGTCATCTTTGGACAGACACTGCTGCAGTGCCTGAGCCCGGATGTATTGTTCTTTTTATACTTGGGCATAGGCCTGAATGTATTCTGTGTTGTGTTTATGAGCTTGCTGGTGTTCAAACCGGGCTCTGCCAAGTTCCTTATCATCAAAGGATTTAATTTGCTAAAAAAACTTCACCTGATGAAAGAGAAAAACAACCGTGCCCAGAGACTGGAAGACTCCATGGAGATTTACAAAGAAGCTTCTGTGTATTTAAAAGCCAACAAAAAGGCTATTTTGATCACAACTTTAATCTCCTTTGTACAGCGTTTTTTCCTGTTTTTCATTACCTATGTTGTGTACCGCAGTTTCGGTCTGCATGAAGTGAATGCCTTTACCATTACAATCCTGCAGTCTGTTATATCTATTTCTGTTGATATGCTGCCTCTTCCGGGTGGTATGGGAATCAGCGAATATCTGTATATGCGGATTTTTACACCGATTTTTAAATCAAGCACCGCCGCTTCCGCTTCTATGCTGGTAAGCCGCGGCTTTAGTTACTATGTATTAGTGATCGTCAGTGGAATCATCTCATTTATTACCCACCTGACAGTTCGCGGAGATAAAGAAACTGACAAAGAATAGGATGTTCCCGGCCTGCCCGGGGGCAATACACATATTATAAGAGGAGAACAAAACATGATTGGATTTTATAATTATTCAGTAATCGTTACTTATCTGGGTGTCATATCGTCGATGATCGGTATTTCACTGGCTTGCAACGGCATCTTCGATGGTGCTATCCTGTGTCTGGCACTGGCTGGTGCCTGTGATACTTTCGATGGAAAGATCGCCCGGGCCATGAAAAACCGAACCCATGAAATGGAGATTTTCGGAGTACAGATCGATTCCCTGTGTGATATGGTCTGCTTCGGCGTCACACCGGCTGTCATCTGCTATCAGATGGGCCTTAAGAGTGTGGCAGGCATCTGCTGTGAGATCTTTTTCGTCCTCTGCGGCGTGATCCGGCTGGCTTATTTTAATATGCTGGAAGAATTAAAACATTCCAAATCTGCCTCAGCAGATGAAAAGAAGTACTATCACGGATTACCTATTACGAGTATCACGATCATCTTCCCGGTAGTTTATATGTTCCGCACTCTTCTGGACGGACACTTTACGATCCTGCTGGCAGTTATGCTGTTATTTGTAGGCTTTTTCTACATCCTGGATTTCCGCCTGAAAAAACCGGGCAATGCGGTAGTCGCTGCCATCATGGCTTTTGTTGCCCTTGTTATGCTTAACATATTCTTCTTTCACTTATTCTAGAAAGGATTTGCTCTATGGATTACATTGATTTGAACGGAAAACTGGTACAGCAGACAACTTCTCAGGACAAACTTTTAGACGACCTGTACCGCCATATGCTGGGACGCCTACTGTTAAAGCCGCTGGTTACGCCGGCTGTATCCAGACTGGCCGGCACTTTGCTGTCATCCCCTTTTTCCACCCGGCTGATCCCACACTTTATCGAATCCAACAACATTGATATGTCAGCCTATGAAAAGAGAAAATACCGCTCTTTTAATGACTTTTTCACCCGACGCATCCAGGAGGGAAAGCGTCCTATTCCGGATGAAGAAGAGGTACTTGTCAGTCCCTGTGACTGCAAGGCAACAGTTTATAAAATACAGGAAGACTCCATTTTTTCAGTAAAGAACACAGAGTATACACTTCGTTCTCTTCTCAAGAGCGTCAAGCTGGCCCGCCGTTTCCAGGGTGGTTACTGCTATATTCTGCGTCTGACTGTAGATGATTATCACCGCTATGTATATGCCGCTTCCGGTACTCAGTCGAAAAACTACCACATTGACGGCACATTCCATACGGTAAATCCGGTTGCCAATGATTACCTTCCTATCTACAAGGAAAACACAAGGGAGTACACCGTGATCCATACACCGGACTACGGTTCCATTGTCCAGATGGAGGTAGGTGCCCTGCTGGTAGGCCGTATCAAGAACCACAAAGAAAGCTGTCCTGTTACCCGGGGCGAAGAAAAAGGATATTTTGAATATGGTGGTTCAACCATCATCATCCTCACGGAAAAGGACACTTATGTACCGAGACAGGATCTCATGCAGAATACCCGCCGGGGATATGAAACCAAACTGCTGCAGGGACATGTACTTGGATACGCTCCTATCGAAGATTAGATCCATCCAAAAGGGTTTAAAATAATAAAAACAAGGATCACCGTCAAGGTTCCGACAGAAACCAGTGTTTCTTTTGTTTCCGGATCAATAGAAAATCGTTTTGTCATATATATCATCCTCTCATAAGTTTTTGATTTCTGCTTATGAGAGGATTTTATATTATTATAAGTCCAATATTCCGGACTTATTTTTTTACCCCATTGGAAGCTCCGTCTACGGTATCTTTGACGCCATCCGTAACACCATCTACCGTATCCTTTACACCATTGGTAACACCATCTACCGTATCTTTTACACCATCCGTAACACCGTCTACGGCATCATCTACCCCATCTGCTGCTCCATCCACTGCATCATCGACACCATCTGCTGCTCCATCCATGGCATCATCTGCCCCATTGTTATCATTGTTTCCATTGTCATCCGTTGTTTTCGGTGATGGAGAAGGGGTATTGGATGTGGTGGCCGGTTCGGATTCCTTAGCTGGCTCTGTGGCGCTGTTATTTTTGTTGTTTCCACAGGCCGTCATTGCCATCATCATAAGGACCAAAGCGGCTGCTAAAACGATTTTCTTCATGTTTTTTCCTCACTTTCCATTCCATATTATCAAATATCATGAAATAAATTTCATTTCTATTATTTCCCTCACAGAAAAAAATATAACTATTTTTTTAATTTTGACAAAACGCCCTGTAAATGCTATATTTATAGGGGTATTTTTACTAATATATAAAGATATTTTGATTGGAGGATTATCATGAAACTCGACAAACTTGTAGGCGAGCGTTTCAAAGAGAAACCAAGCGATTGTGTCATTGAAAGCCATGCATTAATGATGCGCGGCGGATATATGAAAGATGTTGCCAAAGGAATTTATTCCCAGTTCACCCCATTAAAGCGGATCTGCCAGAAAATCGAAGGTATCATCCGGGAGGAAATGGATGCCATTGACGGACAGGAAGTTCTTTTCCCTGTAGCCCTTCCCGCATCCCTCTGGGACGAATCCGGCCGTTACGAATCCGTAGGCAGCGAACTTCTCCGCTTCCGTGACCGCAATGGTTCTAAAATGGTTTTAGGAATGACACACGAGGAAGCCGCTGTTCAACTTGTTCGTGATTATGCCAAAAGTTATAATAATTATCCATTTATGATCTACCAGATCCAGACAAAGTTCCGTGATGAGGCAAGACCTCGCGCCGGACTGATCCGTGTCCGTGAATTTACTATGAAAGATGCTTATTCGTTCCACACTTCCCAGGAAGATCTGGAGCGTTACTATCAGATCTGCTACGAAGCATACAACCGCATCTTTGCCAGAGCCGGTATTCCTGAAGTAGTTACCGTTGCATCCGATTCCGGTATGATGGGCGGAAGTCTTTCCCACGAATACATGCTTCTGACACCAATCGGAGAAGATTCCATTGCCATCTGCCAGGAAGATGGCTGTGATTACCGTGCCAACATGGAAGCTGCCCAGAGCATCGTGGAGAATACAAAAGATGCAGTAGATGAGCCATTGACCAAAGTTCACACACCAAACATCCACACCATCGAAGAAATCTGCGATTTTCTGAAGACACCATTGGAAAAATCCTGTAAAGCCGTTGTCTATCAGAAAAATATGACAGACGAATTTGTCGTGATCTTTGTAAGAGGCGATCTGGATATCAACGAGACAAAATTAACAAACTATCTGGGCGAGGAGGTGCACCCTGGTGTTATTACCGAAGAATGTGGTCTCAACGCCGGCTATATCGGACCGGTAAACCTTTCTGTCAACGGCAAATTTACCGTGATCTATGACCAGTCTCTCCAGGGCACAAACAACCTTTCCTGTGGTGCCAACGAAGAGGAATACCACTTCACAGGCCTCTGCATGGACCGCGATGTACCGGATGCAGAGTATGTAGATGTTGCCAAGATCGTTGAGGGCGGTATCTGTCCAAAATGTGGCAAAAAAACAATCAAGATTTCCCGTGGTATTGAAGTAGGAAACATCTTCCAGCTGGGAACCAAATATACAAAATCCATGAACATGCAATACCTGGATGCGGATGGCAATGCACAGTATCCGATCATGGGCTGTTACGGCATCGGTGTAGGCCGTCTGGCCGCTTCCGTATGCGAAGCACACCATGATGATTTTGGACCGATCTGGCCTATGAATATCGCCCCATGGCAGGTTCATCTTTGCTGCCTGCGTTCCGACGACGCTGAAGCAAAGGCATGTGCAGACAACCTGTATGATACTATGCAGAAAAACCACATTGAAGTGATCTACGATGACCGTAATGTCCGTCCGGGTGTTATGTTCTCGGATGCAGACCTTCTGGGTGTTCCGATCCGTTTGGTTGTCAGCCCTAGAAACATGAAGGAACAGGTAGTAGAATTATCTACCCGCGACAAATCTGTACAGGATAAAGTAGCCATTGACGCTGTTTTAGACACAGTAAAGAAAATGATCGAAGAAATGAAATAATTTCAACAGCAGACATAAAAAACAGAGGCCGGAAGGAACAATACCTTCCGGCCTCTGTTTTATTTTATCAGGTAAGACCTAATGCTTTTATACCATAGATACCTTGGATATAAAATATGCTTCTGCCTCACCTTTTGTCATCTCAAATGGAATGGCCAGTTCTCCAAACAGATTATCCTCTGCCATATGCAGATATCTCTCATCGCTGGTCGTAATTTTCTTGCCTTTTTTCAATCGGTCCTGACTACGGAGATAGGAAGTCTTGATCAACTGAACCCATTTTCTTGTATCGCAGGAACGAAGGGCTGCCTTATATATATCTTCCCTGTTCTTATCATTCTCCACCTGCAATGTCTCCATCTCTTCCCATTCATCCATCAGCTTGGCCGCCTCCTGCTTGGTCATAACAGCCCTGGTAACCACCTTGGTACTATCAGCCGGCACAAACAGTTTGCTGCCTGGTGCATATAAAGGAACCAGTGTATAATAAGTTCTTGTACTCTTTCCCATGTCCATTTCCTGCACCGCATCTACTTTGCACACACCATTGTTGCCATGTACTACATAATCGCCAATTTCAAACAATTTTACCCTTCCTTTCTTTCATTATACTGATTAAGTCCTCTAAACACTACCCAAAGTATAACACTTTTTCGGGCAAATTGTAAGGTTTTTAGGGATAAAGGCAAAGATTTGTGAAAATTAACCCATAGGTAAAGACTGATTCTTGTGCATTTTACCTACTTTGCATCAGAACAAATGAAACTGATCTCCGCTTCTGCTGCCACTTTTCCATTCACAGTGGCAACTGCCTTTCCTACGCCCATAGGACCTTTGCACTTAATGATCTCTGTCTCCAGTTTTAGTACGTCTCCCGGAACCACCTGTTTTCTAAATTTGGCATTTTTGATTCCACCAAAGAAAGCAAGCTTTCCCTTGTTTTCCTCCAGACTCAGCACTGCCACTGCGCCAACCTGAGCCAATGCCTCAATAATGAGAACTCCCGGCATAACCGGCTGCTGCGGAAAATGTCCCTGAAAAAATGGCTCATTTACCGTAACATTTTTATATCCTACTGCCTTCACTCCCGGCTCCAGTTCTTCGATACAGTCTACCAGAAGAAATGGATAACGGTGAGGGATTATTTTTTTGATTTCATTTACATCTAATAACATAAGGGCCTCTCTTTCTTTTTCATGGAAAAGGCGCAGCGGATCGAACCGTTACGCCCCTTTTTATTTTTTATGCTTCGTATGCTTTGAAAATCAAAGTAGCATTGTGTCCACCAAAACCAAGTGAGTTACTCATCGCCACATTGACCGGTGTCTCTACTGCCTCAGTTACACAGTCCAGATCACACTCCGGATCTCTATTTACAAGACCTGCATTTTTGTGTACATAATTTTCCTGAATTGCCTTCACACATGCAATCGCTTCTACACCGCCGGCGGCGCCCAGAAGGTGTCCCACCATAGACTTAGTAGAATTAACTTTACAATGATAAGCAGCTTCACCCATAGCCAGTTTAAGGGCGGCTGTCTCTGTCAGGTCATTTAAGTGTGTACCTGTTCCGTGAGCATTAACATAATCAATCTCTTCCGGTGTCACACCTGCATCTTTCATCGCAAACTCCATTGCCTTGGCAGCACCGGATCCGTCCTCCAATGGTGCTGTTACATGGTGTGCATCACTGGTAGCACCGTAACCTACGATCTCTGCATAAATCTTGGCACCTCTCGCCTTGGCATGCTCCAGTTCTTCCATAACAAGGATTCCGGCACCTTCACCCATGACAAAGCCACCACGCTCCGCATCAAACGGAATGGAAGCACGCATCGGATCCTCTGAAGTAGACAACGCATTCAGTCCGGTAAATCCAGCCACACCACTTTCTGTGATAGCGCCTTCTGTACCTCCTGCAAACATTACCTCAGCCTCACCGTACTGAATGGAGCGGAATGCCTCACCAATATTATGGTTACCGGTAGCACAAGCTGTTACTACGTTGATATTCTTTCCCTGAAGTCCCAGCTGGATAGAAATGTTACCGGCTGCGATATTGGAGATCAGCATCGGGATCATCAGTGGTTCTACACGGTTTGGTCCCTTTGTCTGGATACGCACATAGTTTCTCTGTACGCACTGCAGACTTCCGATTCCACATCCTACAGCACATCCTACGCGGAAAGAATCTTCTTTTTCCATATCCAGTCCTGCATCCTCCATAGCCTCTTTGGCTGCTACTACTGCATACTGGGAAAAAACTTCCATACGGCGGGCAGATTTTTTGTCCATATACTGCAATGGATCAAAATCTTTGACCTCTGCTGCCAGATGTGCTTTATAATCACTTGTATCAAACTTTGTGATCGGTCCGATACCTACTGTGCCTTTTTTAATATTTGCCCAAAAATCTTCTACATTATTACCAATCGGAGTCACGGCTCCCATACCGGTAATCACTACTCGTCTGCTCATTTCTTACCTCCGTAATCTAAAACTATTACATTGCAATACCGCCATCCACACAAATCACCTGGCCGGTAATATATCTTGCTTTGTCCGATGCCAAAAAGACTGCTGTCTCGGCGATATCCTCTACTTTTCCAAATTCACCAAGAGGAATGGTCTTAACCGCTGCTTCTTTTACAGCATCATTTAACTTATCTGTCATCTCCGTGGCAATGAAACCAGGGGCAATGGCATTTACCGTAATATTACGGGCTGCCAGTTCTTTGGCTGTTGCCTTGGTGAGTCCAATGATACCTGCTTTGGACGCAGAATAATTGGCCTGTCCCATGTTGCCGGTCACACCGGAAACCGATGCGATATTGATGATGCGGCCAACGCGCTGTTTCATCATTGGACGGGTAACAAATTTGGTTCCATTAAACGCACCGCCAAGATTGGTATCGATCACATCCTGAAATTCTTCTTCCGACATTTTCATGATGAGATTATCTCTTGTGATGCCCGCATTGTTTACAAGTATGTCAATTCTTCCATACTCTTTTACAACCTCTGCAAAAAATTCCTTAGCCTGTGAAAAATCACTGACATTGCACTGCTTTGCTACAGCTTTGCCGCCTGCATTTTCAATTTCTGCCACCACTTCTTCGGCTCTTTCTTTGGAACCATTATAATTTACAACCACCGTAGCACCTTCTCTTGCCATGGCCAGGGCGATTCCCCTTCCGATTCCACGGCTTGCTCCTGTCACTACCGCAATCTTGTCTGCTAATAACATACATCCTCCATTCCAGGCACCCTGCTTTTACGCCAGGGCTTCTACAACCTTATCTATGTCTTCCATAGTTCCAACTGTATAAGTAGTCAGTTCTTTGCCAAGTTTTTTGCCGATCTTTTTATTAAATCCTGCCAGCGTACGGCCTGGTCCGATTTCGATAAATGTATCTACGCCATCCTCTACCATAGCCTCTACCGACTGCTGCCAGCGAACTGAATTACTTACCTGTTTAATCAGCAATGGTTCAATATCTTCTTTTTTTGTTACGTAGGAAGCGTTTACATTCGCCACATATGGAATCTGTGGCTCTGAAATTGTCAATTCCTCCAATACCGGTTTTAATTTCTCGCCGGCACCAGTCAAAAGGCTGGAATGGAATGGTCCGCTGACATTCAAAAGCACTGCTCTTTTTGCTCCTGCTTCTTTCAGTTTATCCGCTGCCTGTTTTACCTGCTCTGTCTCTCCTGAGATAACAATCTGTCCGGGGCAGTTGTAGTTTGCCACCTGTACCTGTTCAAATTCTTCGATGTTTTCCTCGATCGCTTCTTTGTCCATACCAAGGATCGCCGCCATACCGCCTTTACCAGCCGGTACTTCTTCCTGCATATAAATACCTCTTTTGCGGACTGCTTTGGCTGCATCTACATAGTTCATCGATCCTACTGCCACCAGAGCGCAGTACTCACCCAGACTCAGGCCTGCTGCCACGTCCGGTTTAATTCCTCTGGAAAGAAGTTCTTCCATAATTGCCACACTGGTTGTCAAAAGACATACCTGTGTATACTCTGTAATATTGATATTGTCATTTTCTTCAAAACAAAGTGCCTTCAGATCCAAGTCTACTGCCTCACTGGCACGGTCAAAAACTTCTTTTGCTTTAGCAGAATGATCATATACATCCTTACCCATACCAACAACCTGTGCACCCTGTCCCGGGAATACAAATGCTATTTTAGCCATCGTTCTAACTAACCTTTCTAAAATCATTTTCTCTAATAAAGACAAACACCAAGACAGAGTCAACAACCCCCTCTTGGTGTCTTTGTTGTCTGTTTACAGACACTATGTGCAGTTTTAAATTACTCTACACCTTTGCTCTTTAAGAAATTCATTACGTCGCCTACAGTATTGATGCTTTCAAGATCATCTGTTGGAATCTCAACATCATACTCTTCTTCCAATGCCATGATCAACTCATAGAGATCAAGGGAATCAGCTCCCAAATCATCTTTGAATGAAGATGCCTCTGTAATGCTGTCTGCATCTACGCTCAACTGGTCTGCAATAAGTTCCTGCATTTTTTCTAACATAATACTATTTCTCCTTTTTTGCTTTTATTTTTTAGCACTGCCGGATGACAGCACTATTGTATTCAAACCTCTTTGAATAATCAAGCCTATTTTACAGTATATTGTCATGTTTGTCAAGATATCCCGCAATTGTGTTGGCAGTGAGTGTTTGCTGCCTCCTTGCCGGAATACCAAAAGACTGGCAGCAAACACTCACAGTAATTCCAATATATCTGCCAAATTTCTGCATCAAAAAAAGCTCCCTATCGGACTTGAACCGATGACCTACACATTACGAATGTGCCGCTCTACCAACTGAGCCAAGGAAGCTTTGCACTAACAAGAGATATTGTACACAAACAGGGAAAAAATGTCAAGTTCTTATTATTTCATCTTGGATTTAAATACAAGGCTGGCCAAAAAGCCAAGGATCAGTGCTCCTGAAATTCCTACGGCAGCATTTTCAAATCCTCCGTAAAAACAACCCAGAAACCCAAGCTGGTCGATTCCCTCTTTTACTCCTTTAAAAAGCAGGTGTCCAAATCCGATCAGCGGTACGGTAGCACCGGCACCGGCCCACTTGGCAAAAGGTTCATATAAATGCAGGAAACTTAAGATAGCTCCTATGCACACCAGTCCTACCATGATCTTGCCAGGCAGTAATTTTGTATTATCCATGATCAGCTGCACCAGTGCGCAGATAGCGCCTCCGATTGCAAAAGCAAGAATATAATCCATTTCGTTTCACTTCCTTTCGTCTTCCACTTCCAGCACTACACCGTGTGCAATGCCGGGGATGGAGTTTCCTTCATTAAAACTCACCGGTGACAATAACGCTCCTGTTGGCACAAACAACACTCTCTTCCACTTTCTTTTCTTCAGTTTGTTCATAATATATCCGCACAAAGTTATGGCACTGCAGCCACATCCACTTCCGCCGGCATTGGTGTTTTGTTCCTTGTTATAGTAAATCTCTGTTCCGCAGTCAAAATGATAGGGTTCGATATTATATCCATAGCCGTGCATCATATCTGCCAGGATCCTCTGCCCTACAGTTCCCAGATCTCCTGTGATAATACGGTCATAATACTCCGGTCCCACCCCCAGATCTTTAAAGTTATGAACCAGCACATCGGCAGCTGCCGGTGCCATACAGGCGCCCATATTCATGCTGTCTTTAATACCATAGTCCGTGATGGTTCCGGTGGTGACTCCCATAACCCGGACATAGGTTGTATCTGTTTTTTTCCAGCCGGCTTCTTCTGAAGCCAGTACCAGGGCTCCGCTTCCTGTCACCGTCCAGGTAGAAGAATAAGGACGCTGGCTGCCATAGGCAAGGGGATACCGAAACTGTCTCTCCGCACTGGCAAAATGACTGGATGTAAGTGCCACCGTATAATCTGCAAATCCTCCATCGATCAGCATCGAAGCAATGGCCAGAGATTCCCCCATGGTGGAACAGGCTCCGTAAACACCAAACATAGGAATATTAAAATTCATAATGCCAAAGGATGTAGCGATCAGCTGCCCCAGCAGATCTCCTGCCACCAGATACCGGATCTCTCCCGGTTCTTTGGCAGCCTTGCGCAGAGCGATCTGAGTTGCCAGCTGCTGCATCTTGCTCTCCGCCTCTTCCCAGGTTTTTCCACCAAACAAAGGATCCTCTTCCACCAAATCGTAATATTTGCCAAAGGCACCCTTTCCCTCTTTTTCCCCTGCCACACATCCGGCCCCAAGGATCACCGGCGGTCTGGCAAACAACAGACTTCTCTTTCCCGCCATTTTATTTCTAATCATAACAAAAGGCTTCCTTTCATACTAAGAATATTGTTAGTATGAAACAGAAGCCCTTTTGTTATTCAAACGGTCTGTAATTTATTTTTTCTTTTTCAGCCGCAGTATGCTGACTGAATATTTTGGTACTGTGTAGTTAAACTGACTGCTGACGCCGGATACCTTAGAACTTACCAGTTTTACCTTTTCGGTCTGCCCTAAAATATTGTCATCGGTAAGACTGTTTCCGGCTACCAGATCCAGATCGGCCGTATCGGCCATATTGTCATAGCCTTTAATGTCCATGGCAAATGTCTTTGGATAACCGGTCACATTTACCATTTTTACAATCACATCACCGGTTTCATCGGTGCTGACTACCTGATAACTTTCTGCATTGGTGCCATCTTCTATGGTGTAATCTACCATCAGACGGTCATCCATGTAGCATTTTACATTTTTACCGTTTACTACTACTTTCAGATGATACACAGATGCGTCAGCGATGTGTACAGAACTGGTAGTTCCTGCAATCTGCCCGGACTTATTGCCGCTTGTCACCTTCTGGAGACAAGATACCGTATTGTTCCATCCGCCAAGGTTCCAGAAGTAGTTTTCTTTACTGCTTCCTACGGAAAATGGGATCAAAAATCCTTCACTGCCGCTGTATTTGACAGCATCTACGGTATAGGTGTAGTTTTTCCAGGAAGAATTTCCAAAATACATAGCGGATCCTGTCGATCCATACAGGTTTGTATTGGTGGTTTCGCTGGCCTGTACCAGCTGGTTTTCAGCCACATACCAGTTACCGTCAGAAACTTTTTCCCACTGGCTGCCGATGCTGTTGCCGTTAAAGTTGTCCTGACCTAATACTTCGCCTGTATCATTGCTGACTACTTTTACATTGCTAAAAGATGCACTGGTGTTCCATGTTCCCACACCGACTTTGCCCTTAAAGTCCGGAGATGTAACTTTGGCACCGTTTAACTCAGATTTCAACAAGGTAGTTCCTGCATTCTTGGCAAACGCCTGCTGAACATAATAGTTTACTGAGTTGGTCGAGGTTTTGTTGTTAAACCAGATCAGATCCGGTGACCAGTGCAGGGCTGTCAGGTTTCCAAACAGCGGTGCATAGGCTGCCATTCTTACAATATCGCCATTGCGCTCCAGTCCGGTCATGTATGCTGCTTCGGAAAGGGCGGACAGCCAGGTGTTGGAAAGGGATGCGTATTCGCCTAAAAATACACTCATTCCGCCACCGTAAGTGGATGTAGTCATTTTGGCAGGATCTCTTGTATAATTGCTTTCATCGTAATAATCTGCGTGGGTCAGGAACCAGTCCGGTGAATTATAATAATGATGATCCACTGCTCCGGCAAAATCGTTGATAGTCTTACCAGGATGTGCTTTCAGCCATTTATCCGCCTCTTTGTACGCAGCTGCGTAATTTACTTTATCACTATCTCCATCGTCCACACCGGCTGTAAACATCAGCTCAATGTCACCGTACAGACTTGGATTTTCTTCTTTTGCTTTGGCAAAGGCATCTACAAAGGCTTCATAACGCTCGTAAAACTTATTGCCCCACTGCTCGTTACCGATTCCTACATATTTTAGTGCAAATGGATCTTTGTGGCCCATAGCAATACGAACTTTACCCCATTTGGTTGTTTCGTCGCCTCGGCAGAATTCTACCAGATCCAGAGCATCCTGGATGTAACGCTGGAACTCGGCACTGTTAATGTCCGGTGCACTGCTCTGGCTCTCTCCATAAGACTGGCCCATGCAGCACATTCCGGCATTGACTACCGGTACACCGGTGGCGCCCAGATCTTCTGCCAGTTGGAAATACTCATAAAATCCAAGTCCATAAGACATATAAGATGGGTTCTGGTCGTTAGTAGCCGTTTCATCGGTCCAGATATTCTGTCCCTGTTTTCTGGCTGCCACATCTCCATAAGTTCCTGCAAATTCATAAGGCTGTCCCTCTGAATCGGCACCAATGGAATCCTTCCAGCTGTAGGCTGTCTTTAAGGTTGCGCCCTCAATGACACATCCTCCCGGGAAACGGAGGAATTTCGGATGAAGCGCTTCCAGTTTTTCTGCCAGGTCTTTTCTCAATCCGTTTTCTCTTCCTTTATAAGTATCCTCTGGGAATAAAGAAACCATATCCAGTGCTATTTTCCCTTTTGGGATCACCACACGGAGCGTTACATTTTTATTGGCTGTGACATTGGATGTAAGTTCCACCTTGTATTTCTGCCACTGATCTGTCACGGCTGCAATGGTTCCCTGTGCCGCTACGGTGCTTCCATTCATCAGACTGACACGCACCGGACCGGTATAACCATCCAGTCCTTTGGCGTAAACAGAGAACTTATATTTGTTACCGCTGACAATGCTCATGCCATCCAAAAATCCTTTGTTGGCAATTCCGGCATCGGAAGAAGATGTATTGGTTACTACCATGTAGTTTGGATTATTGGCATTTAAGTATCCGCTTGTATCATTTTTCTTCACTTGGGCTGTCACGGTTCCTACATCACTCCAGGCATGTTTTTCATTACCGGCTGCCAGACTGGTAAATTCAAAGGAACGGTTCTGCACCATCTCTGCATACAATCCACCGTCTGCCGCAAAGTTAATGTCCTCGATAAAAATTCCATACAGCATATCACTGATGCTGTGCACTTTATTGGATGCATCCACATTCAGAGTATAGTTGCTCTTCGCTGTATTATAAGCAGCTATCTCTCCCGGTTTGCCATATACTGCCGGTGTCGGTGTCGGACTCTCTGCCGGTGAAGCAGTCTTTTTCGGCGTCTGAGCTGGTGTCTGCGCTGGTGTCTGCGCCGGTGTCGGTGTCACTGCCGGCTTATTTGCTGTCGTTTTTTTCTTCGCAGATGGCACGGTCACTTTACATTTCAGTGTTTTTGTAACAGCTTTCTTCTTACCTTTCGGTATATATTTTATCTTTACTTTGATCACAGCACGGCCCGATGCTTTGGCACGGATCACACCTTTTTTACTTACCGTTGCTACTTTTTTCTTAGAAGTGGTATACCGTATGCTCCTGATCTTTTTCACACCACGTTTCTTAATCTTTAATGTATATTTCTTTCCTCGTTTCAAAGAAATCTTAGTTTTGTTCAGCGATACGGATGATTTTGCTTTGGCATCCGCCTTAATTCCCGTGCCTGAAAGTATCAAAGCACCTGACATGACCACAGACAAAACAACTTTCCCTTTTTTTCCCATAATAACAATCCTTTCTTCTTGTCATTTTTGATATTTTCTGCTATAGTTTTTGATATAAACTGTTATTTGACTTTTTTTGTTTCCGCGGCTTCAAAAAAGAATCTTTTGTTTATATGCTTAAATTATAGTATTTGAGGCCTGTAAAGTCTATGACCATAGTAGTTATATATTTGATTTTTTCTGCTATATCAGGAGGTGTTTTTATGATTCATGTACACGGCATTGCACATCAGTTCCGCAACCCCAGTGGATTTGTAGTCGAACGAATGGAGGGTTCGGGAGATTACTTGCTGCTGTTTCTTCGTTCCGCAGCTGAGTTTGACCCGGGCACCGGTTATGTTCCTGTCAGTGAGGGGCACTACATCTTGTTCCGGAAAGACTGTCCACAGAAGTACCGCAAGCTGGATGGAATGTTTATCAATGACTGGATGCATTTCGACTTTGATTCTTACGACAGTTATTTTGAAAATCTGGGTATTCCTTTTAATACCCCGGTGGCTTTGCCGGACAACAAGCCTATCTTTGATCTTTTTATGGATATTTACAGCGAATTTTTTAATGACGGGGTCCAGCATGAATTTATTATGGATCACAAGGCAAATGCTTTGTTTCACAAATTCAGCGATCTGTACTCCCACAGCCGGCGGATCCAGAATTTTTCCAGCAAATATTCAGAGACACTGGCCGATATCCGCCAACAGATCCTGGAATACCGTTACACCCCTTCCTGTCCGGAAGAAGTAGCTGAGAAATTAAACATCAGCGTGTCCTATCTGCAGCATATATACACCGACTGCTTCGGCACCTCGCTGCACAAAGATATTATTAAAGGAAGGATTGAGCACGCCGCTCAGCTTCTGCTTCAAACGCAGATGTCTGTTACCGATGTGGCTGCTGCCTGTGGTTACGAAAACCTGGAGCATTTTTCCAGGCAGTTTAAGAAATATCACGGTGTGGCACCGTCGAAGTTTCGCCGGTAGAACATGGGCAGGGGTTCAGCAGTCGACGCATAAGAATAAAAAATGCGGTCCATGGGCGCTTTCGCTACGACAAACGTGCAGAAGTGTCGATCTGCCCACTACGCAGATCTGACACTTGCGTGTTTGTACCCATTTCCCGCAATTTTTTATTCTTATGGCTGATTGCTGAAAATCCGGCCAGTGTTCTACTGGGTTATGTAATGTGTTTGTGGCTTTTATAACCTTCTTTATCATTTTCAGACAATGCCGGATGCTGCATATAAAATATTTCTTTCTGTCTTTCTATCTCTGCTTTCAGCTGCTCCTTTGTTGGCAGGTATGTAAGATATTTCGACATAAAAAGTCTGTCATTATCATGTAGCACGGAATATCTTGCTATATCTTCATCTGTTTCCGCACAAAGTAATATACCAAGTGTAGGATTATCTCCCTCCTTACATTTCAGTTCATCATACATCCGGACATACATATCAATCTGTCCCACATCCTGATGAGTAATTTTCCCCATTTTTAAATCTATAAGCACATAACATTTTAACTCAATATTATAAAAAACAAGATCAATAAAATAATCTTCTGTCTCAGTAACAATATGCTGCTGTCTGGCAACAAAAGCAAATCCCTTTCCCATCTCCATAAGAAAGTCCCTGATATGTGTTAAAATAGCTGATTCCAAATCATTTTCAATATAAGAATCTTCATTTTTGAAACCAAGAAACTCTGCAACAATCGGACTTTTTATGAGTTCAAATTTATTTCTTTGATCTTCAGCTGTTTTCTGAAGCATTTCATTCATGACAGCATCTTTCTTCGGTGACTGCATTAATCTGTAATAATATTGTGTGCTGATATTTCTATCCAAAGTCCTAACACTCCAACTTTCATTTGCAGCTTCATTCATATACCACAATCTGGCATTCTCATCCGGCACACGCAAAAGTGCTCTAAAATGAGACCAATTCAAATTGTGAACACATGTGTTCACAATCTGCTCATCCGGAAAAGCAAGATAAAATTTACGAAAATATTGCAGATTTCTTTTTGAAAAACTTCTTCCATATTCTTTTGTGAGTTCATCTGCTAATGCCTCAATTAAAGCCTGACCATATTTTGCTCTTTCTTTTCCTGCCTGTTCCTGTTCCACAATACGCTTACCAATATGCCAGTAGGTAAGCACCATAGCCTTATTTGCTGCATTATAAGCCACTTCACGACCAGATGTAATAATTCCCTTTATGTCAGTAATCACATCTTGATAGTTAACGATATCATTTGCCATATCAACTTACCTCACTTTCCAGTTTCCTAATCACTGAACCCCCGGCTCAGTTACTTCACCTTTATCTGTTTTACTTTTGAATATGCACCATACCCGGCACCATTATATGCTCTTGCTTTTATATAGTAGGTATGGCCTTTTTTTATTTTCAGAATCACCTGAGTGCTTGAGGTTTTTACCTTCTTTGCCTTTTTAAATTTTTTGCTGGTTCCATAAAAGATCTGATAACGCAGTGCATTTTCTTGTTTTTTCAGTTTCACACACAGTTTGCTGCCTTTTTTCTTCTTGACGGAACGGATTTTTACCCGGGCCGGTTTCTTTACCTCTGTTTTCTTTTTCAGGGTAAGCACTGGTTTTTGAGGCAGTACATAATTATCTCTTGATTCCTGCGGCTGGACATCCGATCCACCGGCTGTTGGTTTATCTGTATCCGCCGGCTTCGTTGGGGTCGTAGATGGTGTTGCCGTTGGTGTAGCCGTAGCTGCGTCGGTAGTTGGCGGAGTCACGGCAGCCGTTGCCGTCGGCGTAACTGCCGGTGCCTTGGTTGGTGCCGTTGGTGTAACTGCCGGCGCCTTAGTCGGTGCTGTGGTCGGTGTGACCGCCGGTACCTTGGTTGGTGCCGCGGTAGCCGTAGCCGGCGCTGTAGCGGTGGCTGTGGCAGTCGGGGTCGGACTCGGTGTTGCCGTGGCAGGTGTTGTGGTCTCAAATGCCAGTTCTATACTGGTCTTTGGCTCTACGCTCTTTCCATCCACCGTAACTTTTGTCGCATCCGATGTCAGTGTCAGCTGCACCTTGCCCCTTGTATAGACCTTCGCTGCTGCCGCTCCACCCTGAACAACTATTTCCTTGGTTTTTCCAGCCTTATTCATGATCAGGATTGTTATGCTGCCATTTTTCACAGATGGAGTTACTGCCATCTGATAATATCCGTATTTTCTTGCATTTTCCATGTGAACGGATGCCTTACTGTCACTGGCGTCCATTTTTACATACACTTCATCAGAAGCCAGATACGCCAGGACATGTTCTGTGACAGCCTGACTGACTGGTGTATTTTTTACATCATAACTTCCCTGTGGCAAAACGAACCTTTTTATTCCTGAAAAGTCTGCCATGGAACTTCCGGCTGCCGGAATCTGCTCATAAGCTCCGGAAATCTCTGTGTAAGCCCGGTTCTGACTGTCTTTTATCGTTATATTCTGCCGGTTGACAGCCACTGTCATTTTGTCCTGATATGAAGTGCTGCTGCCCCCTGCGGCCTGTTTCAACACAGAATAGGATACAAAAGAAGCCTTTGTGTAATCCTCTGAACCCACGGTATAATGAACACAGGAAAGATCCTTGCTCACTGACATGTAACGGACATCCGCCGGATTACTGCTGTCATAAACCGTAACCAGATAATTTCCTCCACTGGTAATCGTCACATCCAGAGGCACCAGTGCATGGGCTTTGCTTCCCTTGTACACACATATTACGACTGCCTCTCCGGCTGCATCTACTTTTCTGCCACCTGACCAGGAAAATCTGGCAATTTTCTTCACCATATCCAGATACTTGCCCTGATTTGCTGTCAGTGCATCACTGACCGGCTGGGCATACTGCGTCACCTGATACTTCTCTATCAGCTCCGTCAACGCCTGACCCGGAGTCTGTATCTCATAAACAGTCTTTGCCTTTGAATCGTAAGAAGATACTTTCAGGTTGTCTCCTTCATAAAAGTCCAGTACAGACGCTGCCATACCAAATGCGTTTCCTTGATAAGCCGGCTCTGTAGCCGCATAAAAAGCTGCGAGCGGTGCGTTTTTCAAGACACTTTGATAGCGGGCCTGCGGTATTTTATAAGCATTTGAATATCCGTAGTTTTTTGCCGTATCCTCAAAACTATATGTGTTTTTCCCACGCTGAAAATGTCTGGTGAGACAGCTGGCTGTATATCCCTGCCAGGTGCCATTTTCCACGCTGTCACTCCAGCCTGTTTTTCCACTGTTATAATATATACTTAATGTCGAAGAACATCCTGCGAATGTATCTTCATTCCACTGCTCCGGCATACTGCCTGTAAAATATACCTTTTTCAAGGCCGTACAATTTCCAAAGGTCTCCGCTTCTGTACCGGTAAAGCCTTCCGGAATATTTACCGTCTCCAAAGAACTACATCCATAAAAAGCTCTTTTTTTCAAGGTTTTAATTCCCAGCGGAAGAATCACACCATTCAATTTTTTGCAATTTGCAAAAGCTCTGGCTTCAATACTGGTAAGTTTGGCTCCCAGGCGGATATCCGTGATTCCGCTGGCACCTTCCATGGCACTGGCACCTATAACCTGCGCCCCGGTCATATCCACTTCTCCAGTCAGAGAGGTATCCCCTGCAAAGGCACCTTCTTCAATGGATGTAGCATTTTCTGCCGGGAAATTTTTCAGTGCCGTACAGTCTGCAAATGCATATTTCCCAACTCGTTTTAACCCAGAACCAAATGTCACCTTTTCCAGCTGGTCTGCGTTGTAAAAAGCATAATTTCCCACGGCCGTAATGGTCGCCTTGGAAGCGTCGATCGTCTTAATGCTCTGTCTGAAACTTCTGCCCTGTCCGCCATTCCATTTAGGAAGTGCAGAAAGGGAAAAATCCGAGATTGAACCACTTCCACTAAAGGACAGTTCTTTTATGTCATCCCGGTAATGCCACTTGAGACTTCCAAATCTGCCATCCGCCGTATCTGTATCAGTCAGACTGAAATTCTGCAATGTAAAACCATACCCTTTTGAATACTGGTTGGTTTCGTCACTTTTCTGTGAGATGGTAGACCATCCCTCGCCCCAACCTGTGGAAGCTGCTGTTTTATACAATGTGATGTCTTTGTTGGCATCCGTTCCTGTTTTTCCATTGTGCCGGATTGCTCCATTGTAAACAGTATATACATAAACCTGGGGATTGCCTCCTATAATACCTGTGTGAGAGGTCACAACAGAAACCTTTGGCGCATTTCCTTCAAAAAAGAGTTTGCTCAGAGCACTGTTATAATAAACCGCGTAGTCATCCATTTTGGTTACACTGGATGGAATCTGAAGTTCCGCCAAATTTGAACAATGCGTAATGGCATTGGCCCCTATGGTCTTCACACTACCCGGCACATAAAATTTTGTATCGCTTTTCCCTGCTGCATAGCGGATCAGCTGTGACATATCTTTATTGTACAGCACATTGTCCTCTGACCGCATAGATGCATTTCCGTGAGCCACGGTAAGGGTTGACAATTTCCCACATTCATGGAAAAGAGATCCCTGCACCTGTGCCACGCTTTCCCCAAGAGAAACACTTTCCAGGGAAGTACAGCCTGCAAACGCCAGACTGCCAATGGTTGTCACCTGATCCGGCACCACAATGCTCTTTAAGGCACGGCAGTAATTAAACGCTCTGTCACCAATGTTTTCCAACGCCTCCGGCAGTGTGATTTTTTCTAATTTCTGACAGTACATAAACGCTTCTCTGCTGACCTGGGTTACCGTTGACGGCAGTGTTACACTGGTCAGTTCTCCCATTCCTTCAAACGCATGCTCAGATACCCGGGTAACTCCCTTTGCTACCGCAATCGTCTGAATCTGATCATTATATGGCTGCCACGGCGTATTAACACCATCGGACATATGCATATATCCAGGCATAACGCCTTTTCCCGTTATCGTCAGTTTATAAGCCTTTTTATCCCCCTGAGACCATCCCTGCTGCGGCGTCTGTTCCGTCAGTTTCCATGTGATGGCTCCATCCGTTCCCTGCAGGGGTGCTGTTTCCGTGGTCTGGCCCGCTGCCTGCACCGCTGTTCCCCTCTGCATCGGCACTCCCTGTATCGTCAACGCCAATGCCAGCATACCTGCTACTATCTTTTTTCCTGCCTGCATGTTGCATCCTCCTCTTATAACATATATCGCCCCCTATTATAACAAATGCACCCAGCGGACGCAAGAACCCTCCCACATTCTGCCACTCCTTGCCATCTACCGCCAGTCGTGTTATACTTTTATAATATGATTGAATCGAACACACTATTATAAAAGGGATATTAAAGGAGAACACTATGTCAAATGTAGAAACTTATTATTTAATTGATTTTGAAAATGTAAACAACGCAGGTCTCATCTGCTCCAGACATCTGGATTACCACGACCATATACATATATTTTCCACGAAAAATGCTCCTAAGATCAGCATTGAGATTTTGTCAAACTTTCATTCTGTAGACTATTCTTTCCACTGTCTGCCTGCCGGCAAGCAGTCTCTGGATATGCATCTTACTGCCTACTTAGGCTACCTGCTTGGCACCAATGGTGATAAAAAATGCAAATATGTGATCATCAGCAAAGACAACGATTACGATAATGTGATCACTTTTCTCAAGGAAATCCACCGCTCTGCCGACATTGCGAGACACCCAAAGATGGATTATACGGCATCTGCCAAGAAAAAGAATGCAGAGAAACAGGAAAAACCAGGACTGATAAGCCGCAGAAAGCCAAGAGAAAAAACAGTAGCGGCCGTAGAAGTTCCTGCTCCTTCGGAGAAGCCGGCCGTCTCTCCTGTGATGCAGTTAAATACAACGGTTCAGCGCACTTTGAGCCGGGCTTGTTTCAACAATGAGGTGATCGCTTACGCTGCCTCTTTGATCTGCAAACATCACAAGGACGAGAACGCCAAACAGGTTGTCCGGGATCTTCTTATCGATAAATATGGCTTTACCGAGGGCAATAAAGTTTATCGACATGTAAAAAAATGCCTGAACCAGTAAAACTGGCTCAGGCATTTTTTTTAGGCTTCACCGGAAGTCATAACATGATGGTACATTTTTGTCACATCTTCATTCATATTGACCTCTCTTTATTTCTTCCCAAAATGCTCTTTGGCAAACTCCATATCCTGAACAAATTCCGCCGTACCTACATACTTTCCGGTTTTATCTCTCACTGCCATGTAAGTAACTAACATGGTGCGTCCGCCTTTTTCCATCCAAACTGGAACACGGTCTTTTCTGCCGTGGCGAAAATCGTCAATAATGGCCCGCACCATTGGCTCTATCTTCGGTGGATGGCAGGAGAACACTTCCCTGTCCAGTGCCATGCCGGGACGCTTGAAAACCTTTGGTCCCTCATTGAAAAAGCGGTTTATGTTGTCCACATCGATAAACGTAATCTCCAGGGGAACCGTGTTGAGCAAAGCAGTCAGCTGCTCCAGGGTCATATGACCGCCCGGCAGCACGATTTCATCTTTTCCGGAATTCTCTCTGACTATCTCCTGGTCTTCTGCTTCCTGCCAGTGTATGTCCTCCACACCAAAGCACACAATATAATCCTTGGCATCCCGGTAGATCCCCATCCACTCTTCTTTGGTAAAATTCACAGCACAGATCGGGAACAAAATATTCTGCTCTTTGTGGACCATTTCCTCGATCCGTTTCAAGACGGCTCTTAGGCGTTTGTTCCACTCATCCCCTCTCTGGGATTCTCTCATCAGGGCACTATATTCATCCCGAATCTCATCATCCACCGTCCACATCACATCCGACGGTCCGGCAATACCATATTTTACTTTCAAATGAGGATATAAAAGATCTCCTTTTTTCGCATAATGAACCGCAAACTGTCCGATGATCGACAGCAGATTTTCATCCTCAGATCCAGCAAACTGCTGCAACAGTTTTAAAAGTGCCTGATTCTCCTTTGTCAGCGTATACAGTGGATGCCCTTCTACCTGCTCCAGTTCCTGTGCCTGCTGACTTTTATTTCCATATTCCTTCTGCTCAAAAGACTGACGCTTTTTCATCTCTTCTTCCGGCGTAACACCGTGAAACAGTGCTGCATGCACATCACAGAGCCGCTGCACTTCCTCCAACGGTGTTCCCTGTTTCATAAGTTCCTGCTCAGCCTCCATGATCTCCGATGCCTGTACATCCGAAAATTCTTTTATAAAATCTTTTCTTACTTCTTCCAGTTCTTCTCCTGCTCCCAGTCTCTGCAGGTACTCTGTCAATTTTTTGATACGCTGTTCTTTCTTTGTCATGATATATGCCTCCTCACACTTTCATTGTCCTCGCATCTGTAAAACAGCTTATGCCACTGATACTAGGATACCATATAAGCAGCATCCTTAAACAGGTATTTTTGAAAAAGAATTTTCACAAGACGTATTAAAAGATACCCCAATATTCCTCCCAATACATTCATAACGACATCATCTATCTGACAGTATCCCCTTCCTGTAACCAATTGAATCCCCTCTATAGCACAGGAAATCCCTGTATATACACACAGTTCTTTCAAAACATTCTTTATACGGAACAGGGATGTTTTTCTAAGTGCCCGCAACATTCCCAATGGAATAAACATAATAATATTCTCTATGACATATGCCTTTTCCTGCGTCGATGCACCCCATGTAGAAAACAACTGCAGATCCACCCCTACTCTTGATCCGGGTTCTCTGGAAAAAAATGTAACCATACTCACCAGCAATATATATGCAAGCATACTATACCACCATATGGTGTTACAAACCGTCAACTTTTTGTTTTTTTGTAACCGAACACCTATGGGAACCATTCCTATTGCAGCCCCAATTAGACAAGTGGGAACATAGGGAAGTATTTCTTTTAAATTCTGTAAAATTGTTGAAATAATTGCTATCATTCCCTTCTTGTGTTTATGGTAATCTGAATTTAGGTCATGTAGCTCATGCCACACTGGACGAGCGGCTCTGCCGCACCACATTTTTCCATGTAACCCGTCAGCATATCAGTTCATTATAAAAATATCAAATTTTTGTCTTGACAACTGAGCCACTATACTTTTATCTCTTGTCGGTCCTAATAGTCTTATCTGTTTCCGTACATTTTCTCGTAGTAGTTCTGATATTCACCGGAAATGATTGTCTCCCACCATTCCTTATTATCTAAATACCACTGAATTGTCTTTTTGATTCCGTCTTCAAATTTTGTTTCCGGAAGCCATCCTAATTCATTGTGAATCTTTGTTGGGTCGATAGCGTAACGCATATCATGACCTTTACGGTCTGTTACATGAGTAATCAGGCTTTCCGGCTTTCCAAGTTCTTTGCAGATAATCTTTACAATGTCAATATTCTTCATTTCATTATGTCCACCAACGTTATAAATTTCTCCAACACGTCCCTTATGAATAATCAGATCAATCGCACGGCAATGATCCTCTACATATAACCAGTCACGGACATTTAATCCTTCACCGTAAACAGGTAATGGCTTATCTGCTAAAGCATTGGCAATCATTAACGGAATTAACTTCTCTGGAAAATGATATGGTCCGTAGTTATTAGAGCAACGACTAATCGTCACAGGCAGTCCGTAAGTTCTGTGATAAGCGAGAACTAATAAATCCGCAGCCGCTTTTGAACTGCTATATGGAGAACTCGTATGAATCGGAGTCTCCTCTGTAAAGAATAAATCCGGTCTGTCTAATGGAAGGTCTCCGTAAACTTCATCTGTACTTACCTGATGGTACCTCTGAATACCGTATTTACGACAGGCATCCATCATTACTGCAGTACCCTTGATATTCGTATCTAAGAAAATCTCCGGATTCTCGATAGAACGGTCTACATGGGATTCTGCCGCAAAGTTTACAACCATATCCGGATGTTCTTCTTCAAACAATTTATAGATTGCCTCTCTGTCGCAAATATCAATCTTACAGAAACGGAAATTTGGATTATCCATCACTGATGCTAATGTAGATAAATTTCCTGCATATGTAAGTTTGTCCACACATACGATACGATAGTCAGGATATTTATCTAACATATGAAATACAAAGTTACTTCCAATAAATCCAGTTCCTCCGGTAACAATAATCGTCATTCTTTTATCCTACCTTTCTTAATACAAATGTTCCTGATATTTTCCATCCAGTACGTCTTTCAGATACTGTCCGTACTGGTTTTTCTTCAAGACTTCATAAACTTTCAAAACATCCTCTTTAGAAATCCATCCATTTAAGTAGGCGATTTCCTCTAAACAAGCAATCTTTCTGTGCTGATGCTGCTCTACCGTCTTAATAAACGTTGTTGCATCTACTAAAGATTCATGGGTTCCTGTATCTAGCCATGTAAATCCCTGTCCGAGAAGCTCTACATTTAAACTGTTATCCTCCAGATAAATACGGTTCAGATCTGTAATAAATCATTGGTTTGTCATAAATAGGCAGTAACTGTTTAGAAGTTACCATTGTTAATGGATACAGTCTTGTGCCGGAACCACCGGAATATTCAAGTGAGCCACCATTCCGTGCCGGATAGTTATCTAATCTCTTTTCACAGATAAATTTATAATATTTCTTTTTATGTGCGATAAAACTTCTACAACTACATACGTTAAAGCAAACCCTAATAACTTACTTAAAATTTTCATAAATATATTATCCAACTCACTTCCTTCTAGTAACTGCATCATTCTCACTGGAATATACGCTGTCAAAACAAAAAAATACAAAGAATTTTTACCAATATATTTTAAACATTTTACCACCCACAAATTCAACATGGATAATTTTTCTGAAACTCCATTTACAAATATTATTCCTGCAATTGCCGCTACAAACGTAATAAAAAGATTATTATATACAGCACCACTCATTTCTATTCTTGTTCCATATAAAATCAAATTAATATAACCAAATATTATATTTGTACACAAAAACAAAAATAAAATAGACATTTGCTTTAGTTTATCCAGTATCTTTAGTTTCATAAAAATATTTCCTAAGCAGAAAAAACCAACAGCAACTAATGATGTAACAAGCTTATATAAATCCATTTTGCAATAAGTCGCAATAACATACCCGCTCAATACAATCAACACTATTACAATATTGGCAAATTTAACATTTTTATAATTATTTGTTATTGCTGATACAACTAAATAAATTATTTGAACCCAAAATAGCGAAAGTAAAAACCATATCACACCAAAACTACCTTGTCCAGAAATCATATCATTTAAATCAGCATTCACAGTTGTACTTTTTCTTCCAAACAGTATTACATCCGACAATAAAAATATTACATTATAAATTAAATATGGTATAATCAATCTGCGAAACATTTTTTTAAGATTATCTTTTACGGAATCTTTTATTTTAAACGTATATCCTGACAAGAAAAAGAACAACGGCATATGAAATGAATAAATCCAATTTTGAATCACGTATGGAATACTGGGCATATGTCCTATAACTAGTAATATTACACCAATTCCTTTTGATATATCAATCCAATCTATTCTTTTATTCATTTGAGCATTTAACATATACATATTATAACGCCCCCTTCTTTAACCTTATACATCAATTTTTTTTCGTGATAAAATTTTCGATTTTATCAATCCAACAAAGTACAATATCGCTTCATTTTTTAGCAAAATACCTAGAATCAAATAAATACAACCCGATCCAAATATCGAACATACAATAACACTTATATCATCATCTAAAAAATTCACAATAATCATCAAATACAATATCATGACTGTCGTCATTATAAAAAGTGTTTTTAAAAAATGCAATCTACATTTCAATTTAACCTGTTTATTTACAAAATAAATTTGTAAACATAAAACTATAGCTTCTGTCACAACCGAAGCTATAGTTGCACCATTTTGTTCCATTTTAGGAATTAAAAAAAGGTTCAATGACATATTTAACAAAGCCCCAACTGAAACTGTTATAAACAATATTTTTTCTTCATCAAATGTCATTAAGAGCTGTGTTCCATATAGATTCCCTACAGTAGAAATAAGAACAAATGGGGCAAAAATCTTAAGGGTCAAAATGCATGGAAGGAAATCCATCCCAAAAATCAAACGAACAATTTGTGGCGCTAATGCAAAAATGCCAATTGATGCCGGAATGCATATTACTATTATTAACTCTAACGCCTTACTTCCCAACTTCTTTACCGCATCCAATTCACTATGATTCCATAAAAAAACTAATCTTGGCAGCATTACTCCTCCTAAAGAGGCGGTAATGGTAGAAATTGTAATTATTATTTTTTGTACATTTGTATAGTAACCTATAACCGAATTACTGCACCACCACCCCAACATCGTAGTATCTAAAAGTGAATATAAACTTATTGCTAACTGAGTTGATAATAATATTATGATTGGTTTCGTGTGCTTCATCAGTTCAAGATTTTCAGCGGAAAAATGTACATGTTTTTTCAAATGAATAAAATTAAACACATAATTTCCTGCAACAGCCAAACTTTGTATCAGTGCATAAATGATATAATCTTGTTTTTCCTTCACAAATATAAACATACATAATAATGAAATTGCCTTCACAACAAAACTTCTCTTTGTTATATAAACGTATTCTTCTAATCCTTGATATAAATAATCAACATTTAATATATTTAAAAATAATTGTATTCCGGTTACCATATATAACAAATAATGATTACTAAATAAACTCACTTCCGAAATCACTAACATATAAACTGCAACACAAATACACGTGCTTAGTAAATTATATAAAAATAACTCTGTAAAAGTTTTATCAAGTTTATCTCTGTTATCTTTTATTTTCGCAATTTCTCGCACTCCATATCTTGGTATCCCAAGCGAAGCAAATATCAAAAACCAACTAACAATAGATCTCGAATAGTTAACTAATCCTAACCCATCAGAAAGCAATATTCTTGATAAATATGGAATTGTAATTAATGGAAAAATTATATTTAATCCGTTATATAAGGCATTATATATTGTATTCTTTAATAATGATCTGTTTTTCATCTTTATCATCTCTCTATTCTTTTTGTGCAAATTCAACATTATTCCTTGATTACACATGACCTTATTGAACAGTTAACATTTTATAATATATATCAAAAATAGAATTTTGTTCCGCTTATCTCGAAATCGATTGAAACTCATACATCCTCGTTTTAAGGTATTTATCACCTGAATTTAAATATTTCGGTCTGAAATCCAATTCCACCCGGAAAAATCATATATACTATTGCCCAATATAATATAGCCAAAAGCATTATTAATCCTCTTTGAACATTTTTGTGTCCCACTCTTATGCATCTTGTTTGAGCAAAAAGAGATATTGCAACCAAATTGCAAAAATCAAATGTTTCCGTTAATCGATATATTGTTCCTGTTCCGAATCCAATTCCAAATACAATATATACCATATTACCAATAATAGACAAATTTATCATATCTGATAATTCTTCTGAAGTTTTTGTATCTCTAATTAAATAAATCATTCCCAAATAAATCATTCTATAAATTGATTCAAAAATCAAAACATTTGACATTCCTCCACCATTTCCACTTATTTCAGGCAAAAATCTTTCTATATAAATCTGTGGAATTATACCCTTTGAAACAAACAAATTTACTAATGAAATAAAACAAAAATAAGATACTATAACCGCAACCGGAAAAATAATAGATCTATTCTTCTTTTTCTTATTTTTTTTCGCAGATATGTACAAATATATTTCAACCGCAATCACAACAAGCAATATTGCCAATCCCGATGAATGAACACTAACAGAAGCCAATGCCAAAATGACCATCTTGAAATATTTTTTTTCATGATATAGTACGATAGCCAAAAACAAAAGAGAACAGGATATTGATTGTCTCATAATGCATAAACTGTAATTGTAGAATTTAAAATAAAAAAGTGCAATCAAAAATGTAGCTGGCAGTCTCTTTCTAAGTTTCCAAGCCCCAATTGTAAATGGACATATTACTAAGAATTCAATAATTCCTAACCACCATCCCACATTATCAGTTACTCTGGTAATTGCATACCCTATAGTATAAAATAGCCATTCCGAGTTGTTGAAAACGTCATCCAGTGATCTGTAACTCATTAAATATTTAAATCCTAATGTTCCATATCCTGCTGTATCCGCTCCAACAGTATCTGCTCTGAGTGCTGCTATAATAGTTGGAATCATAATTGATATACATAATAATATAAAACATCTTGCTTTTCTATTCTCATTCCTTTCAGCAAAATAAAAAGTTATTATAGAGCTCAAAAATGTGAACAAATATAAAAAAGCAGTTGACCATACTGTTTCCATAATAATTAACCTCGCATATATTTTTCAAACAACATCAATGCCCTCTCCCATGAATATTGTTGTGCATCAGCGTTTGCCTGCTTTGCTATTTTTATTCTTAAATCATCATTTTCTATCATACGCTCGATATTTTTTTCTAATTCGAAAACATTTTTCACTGGTGAAATAAGTGAATTTTTATTGTTTTCTGCATATTCATATACACCTCGATAACCTGTCGTAACAAATGCGCACCCACATGCCATACTCTCTAGACCAGTTAATCCAAATCCCTCTTCAACACTTGCACAAACAAAAATGGCACATTTGTTATAAATTTTCAAAACCTGTTCTACTGATGCATGTCGTACGTAATGAATCCAGTCAAGTTTATATTCCATTTGCAACTCTGGATTGCCAAACATAATTAATTCTATCTCTGTATATTTCTTCTTTAAGTTCATTATTGCCTCAAGTGCGTATCTACAACCTTTGTACTCCGCATCATGATATAGCATTCCGATACAAAATTTATCTCTTTTCTCTGGCTTTGTATATATTTTATATACTCTAATATCAATTGGATTCTGAATACAATATGTATTTTTTTCCTGATACTTTGATACTATTTCGTACAACCATTTTGACACCGTAATATTAATCATGTTTAGTTGATATGTCATCAAGAGGTCTTTTTCCGTTACAACCCAGTTTTCGTAACCTTGAATAAAATACACCTTCTTTCCTTTATCTAGATTTAATCTAGAGATCGGTAAAGCAGTTTGTGCCGCTGTTGCAATTACAATATCCGCTTTCGGGATAAATTCATCTGATATTTCCTGTGCGGCTACCTTATTCACCCTCTTATCCAAATCAAACCATTTAGGCGATTTCGATACAATATATTTGGTCAAAACATGTCGTATACTTGATGGCAGAAAATACTTTTTTAAAGAGTCTTTCGTACAAAATACAATATTTACTGAATGTCCCTTTTCTACTAATCTATTAGCGTATTCATACACCATCTTATAGCCACCAATCGGACTTTTATAATTATGATTTGGTAAACAAAAGGTTATTTTCATCTTTTTCTCCTCATCCGAACTTCATTAATCAGGTTAAGTTTTAAGCACTCAAAATCTGGATGTCTTGTATCAGAAACCACACAAGTGGTTATTATCTTTTTTTTATCTTTCTCGTATTTTTTCATAAGATTATTTAGTGACTTATAAAAGTTTTTAGTTATGTTTCCTCCAGAATGATGTAATGAATCAATAGGTATAACATATACACCACCGTTATTTCTGTCTGCCTCTAAGCACATATCTACTGCATACAAGTCCCATTTGTCGCATGCAATTTCATCAAAGGGATGCTTTTCCCAAAAACTTCTTTTAAATCCAAAACAACATTCATCCAAGGATTCAACTTTCTTGAATCCTTTAACTCTATTGGTTGAGTCAATTAAAGATGAATAAATTATACGATTCCGCCCTATGAATCTTTTTAAAATCTTGGCACTATCATCCAGTATAGCTCCGGCAACTCCTAAAATATCATTGTCATTAAATTGTTTGCTATATTGAAGAAAAGATGCTAATGCATCTTCATTTATAAATTCAAAATCCTGATGTACAACAATTATGTATTCACTATCTGACTTTCCTATACCATAATTTAGGGCAGATGCAGCAGATGGAAACATATTATCAGAATTATCAATACCAATCAACTCATAGTCAATGTTTTTTTGATTTGCCAAAGTTTTTTTTAAAATATTACTATACATTTCGGTATTATTATAGCAACACACTAGTGCAATGTCTTTCATAAAAATAACTCTCCATATTCATTAAAAAGCCAGTCCTCGACACAATAAAATTTTTTTACTCTCTCAAAATTATCCTTTATTGCATCAACACGTCTCTCATAATCTTCTTGATTACATTGTTTAATAATATTATCAATATTATTAACATCATCCTTACTAATTTGAATAATACCATCTAAATTAAAAAATTCACCTATCTTAGGAGAACCTATATAAATAGGAACTGTCATGCTTGCAAAACAATTACATATTCTTTCAGTAATCCAATAATTTCCTATATCATTCTCTATAACTATACTGTACCTGTAAGCGCCTAATGAATCCCATATTTTTATAAATGTTCCATTAAATGTTCCATAACAATCAACATCTTCTCCGGCATCTAATCTTTGGGCTAATTTATATCTTATCTCATGTAATTCACATGTGCGCTTGTCCGAAGATACCATAGATATATTTTTCGTTTTCTTCTTATATTGTTCTTCGCAAATTTCTCCTCCACCAAATTCAGTTCCTACATATACTCCACCTGTAATAAACAGTCTTGCATTTGGCACATTTTCTAATATTTCCTCCGAATATGTGAAAATTGCCTCATAATCGGAAACTTCTTCAGGATGAGATAAAATCCGTTTATATTTTGCCGGCTGAAGCGTCTGCGGTTCTAATAGTATTGCAAACTTCTTTTTGGGGTTGCCTCTCTTTATCCAAATCATATCATCAGTATAGAAATGAATAGGCAGAGTGTATCTTGTCCTATCCCAATTGACATACTTTGATTTTCTTCCATCAGTCAAACTCAAATCATGTCCTGTATTAACATCACATAAATAAAATGTTCTTATTTTTTCCCCATTTGCATTCAGTAACTGAGGCTCTGTTGTTGCCTTCACAATACCTTTTTTATTAAGATACACACTCTTTAATTTCGCCACTAACTTAACCGGTAATTTATTTTTAACTCTATTCTTTATATTCACTATAGTATCTCCCTCAATCTTCTGCATAATACATTACTATAATTTATATAAACATCTCAATAGGATTTTTAACTTCTATTTTCCCTTTATCCTGCAACTTTTTCAAATATTTACATAAACTCACAAAATCATCCTCCAACCAGCAGAAAGGTTCTGTATATTCTTTAGAATCCTTTTTGTCAATTCCATGAAATTCCAAAATCATCCATTTTTTTGTTTTTACGCAATAGTCCACCATTGCCTGCAATTGACTTAATGTTGTAAGCTTATGTACCGGAACAGCTGTCAAATAATAGTTAACAGTTTTCATTGTAGATGAAGCATAACATTTCACAAAAATACGCGGAGACTGTGTTTTTCTTGCCAAAAGAGATATTGATCTTTTAATAGTAGTAAAATTATCAAAATTCCTTCCTCCGCGAACATATCTATATCCTAATTTTTTATAATGTTCCTCGTTTTTTTTCACATCATGTCTTTTGATTTCCGAATGCGGACTAGCAAGTCCATATTTCACATATTCTGGATACCACTCCTGTATCTTATTTATTCCTTTCTCTAAATCGGCAAAGTCATTTTTATGCATATATCCATGACATCCAATTTCAAACAGATCATTTGAAGAGATCCAGTCTAAATTCTCTTTTGTCATTAATCCATTATATCCAATATCAAGCGGATCATTAAAACCACATTCAACATATCCACTAGGTACATAAACAACCGCTTTTAAATCCAATGGAGCCAAAATGTCCCTAAAAACATGATATGTATCTTTTCTTGCATCATCAAATGACAATGTTATAATTGCATTATTCATTTAAAAACTCCTTATCATTTCATAGATCCTTTTTGTCCAAACTTTCTTCCAATTTTGTACGATATGTTCATGCCAAATAACGAAACGTAGGCCGCATAACGATTTTTTCTTCTCATTATTCTTGATTTATCGAACATCACATCTTTTTGTACAGTCTGCAACTTATCCCAAATAATTTTTTGCGTTCTCTTATCACTTTCGGGAACTTGCAAAAAAACCGAATAAGTCATAGCATACACTCTTGACTTTGCTGCTCTTTGCAAACCAGCCTCATTTAATTGTTTATCATTGACTAATTGGTCAAAAATATCAAGGCAAATCATTTTCTTCGGCGAAAATGACTGTCGAATAATGCTATCTCTTCTCTTTCGATATGCATAGATGTCGGCTTCTACTATTGCACATTCTTGGGCATTAAAGAACGGCTTGTAAGTTGTTGCTACATCTTCATAAAGATATCCAACAGGAAAATATACATTGTCAAAAGTTGCTTTCTTATAAATCTTAAATGGAGCACCGGTCGCAATTTCTTGATATAACATTCTTTCCAATATCTCATGCGAATTTAAATAACGAACAGCGAATTCATCTTTGTCTTTCGCTAAAACTGGTTTATCTTCTCCATCCCAAAAATCCGTACCTGATTTCAGAGCGACAATATCACAGTTTCTTTTTTGGGCAACTCCCATCAATATCTCATAAAAATAAGGCGATAGATAATCATCACTATCCACAAATGAAATGAAATCTCCCTTACAAATAGCCACCCCTGCATTTCTTGCATCAGATAGACCACCATTTTCCTTGTGAATAACAACTATTCTTGGATCCTTTTTTTTATATGAATCACAAATCGAACCAGATTTGTCTGTAGATCCATCATCCACTAGAATAATCTCAAGATTCTTATAAGTTTGTGTAAGAATGCTGTCCAGACATTGACTAAGGTATTTTTCCACATTATACACTGGCACAACAATTGAAATCATCAAACCCATTTTTCTCCTCCTTTATAAAGCATTGTTATTAGAGATATTCATTTATTAGATTATGCAAATTTAACAATATTTCCGATGATTGTTCTATATTATAATCAGTCTTTCAACTACTAAACCTCCATTTTACTTGTCATTGAAAATATTTTTCAAGGAAACCACCATGACCATAAAATTCAAAATAAAATATCCAATGGTGAACAAATCCACAATTTTAAAAATTACTGCAATAAGCATTAACACCTGGACAAAACCAGCTATAGATGTTAAGTTCAAGGCAACTAATTTAATAAAACTATATTGTGATTTATCTTTAACCGATTCCATAGCGTCCTGATCGCCCAATGTAGTAATTGCTTTATGCATGATAAATCGAGGAAATATTACGAAAATACCTGACAGTGCCCCTAAAATGATATATAGATCTAGTGGTAATTGAACAATGTTCTGAAAGACTCCCGGATTATGTGCCGCCGCTACTCCCCATCCAAAAAAAGATAAGACCATAGCAATGTACCCACTCATCGCATCATATACACTTCCCATTTTAGAAAATTGTTTTTTATATCGTGCAATATTTCCGTCGACTCCATCTAATAAATTCCATAAAAAAAACATCAACCATCCCGCAATTAGTATCGTCTTTGTGTTTCCAATACACATAAATGCAAAGCCAATAATAATCGGAATAATAGAAATCAACGAAACTGCATCTGGCGAAATGCCGATATATAAAAACGGAATTGTCAAAATATAAGATAATGGTCTTCCAATATAAAATGCAAAATAGTCATTTTTAGCTGACTTTCTCTTTTCTGAGCTCATTGTTTTATTTTCAATATCTCTAGGCGTAATCATTTTAATTTACTCTCCATAATAATTTAAAAGCGTCTTTCAGTTCTCTCATTACTTATATTCTCTCAAATAGTTTTCCGTGTTCATCAGAAACTCTTCGAGCATTAAATTTATTATGCACGTCTTTCATTCCCTGTGCCACCATCCTATCTGCTAACCCCTTCTCTCGATAGATTCGTAACACTGCTTTACTAGCGTCAATAGCATCATCTACTCGAACAAGTAAACCATTCTGTCCATCCTGTATTATATTCGGAATAGCATCTACTCGACTGGCTACAATTGGCTTGCATGCCATCATATATTCAGGCAAAACTAATCCAAATCCTTCCCAACGACTCAAAAGGCATGCAACATCAAAAAGTTCTACATAACTCATCGGATCATCAACCCAACCAGTAATATGTAAATTGTCCACAAATCCATTATCCTCCGCATACTGTTTGATTTCTAATTCCTGACTTCCGTTGCCAACGATAATAAAATGTGCATTTGATATTTTATCTTTCACCATTTTTGCCATCTTAATAAACACATCGGGTGCTTTCTGTGGGCTGATTCGCCCAACCATACCGACAACAAATGCATCTTCCGGTATACTCAAGTCTTTTCGTCTAACCGCACCATGCACTCCATTTTCATAGGCTTCAATATCCACACCGTTAAAAATGACTTGTAACTTATCTTCTCTGCAAATCTTCTTGTCTAATGCTGACTTTTTTTCTGCATCTGAAATGCATATGATCTTATCACAAAACAGTGCAGCCACCTTCTCAATAACTGTATACATCATTTTTTTCTTCGCAGAGCATCGCATATTAAATGCCCACCCATGTGGATTATATACACAACAATTTTTCAATCCGATGTCCGCAACACGAGCAATTGCCCCCGCCTTGCTGGAATGAGCATAGACAATATCAGGATTATATTTTTTTATCAGATTTCTGACCTCTTTAATTGCCTTTAAATCATTGCCTCCAATAGTTCTAGTCATTTCTATCTGTTCAAAAAAATCAACTAGTCCCTTATAATCTTGTTTATAGAAATCCTGTGAGCAAACTAGTATATTCTCAAAAACTTTTTTATCCAAATACTTGAGCAGCATTCGGATGTAACGATCCACACCACCAGCAGCTTGTGCTATATGCAGTATTCTAATTTTGTCCTTCATTTCCTCACACCGATCCATCTTTTTTCAACACTGCCACAACGGTCTTACACAAAATCTTAATATCCAACGCAATACTCCAATTACTGATATATTCCGTGTCCAGACTTACTACTTCTTCAAAATCCGTTATATCACTGCGGCCACTGACCTGCCACAGCCCTGTAAGCCCCGGCTTGATTGCCAGTCTGGCCCGGTGATGCAGGTCGTACTGCTCTACCTCTTCCGGCAGGGGAGGTCTGGTTCCTACCAGACTCATCTCTCCCTTCAGCACATTAAAAAACTGCGGGAATTCATCCAGGCTTCTGGTCCGCATAAAATTTCCGATTCCCGTTTTCCGGGTGCCATCCGGCAGGATCTTGTTGCCAATAACCCGGGGATCAAAATCCAATTTAAACATCCTGTCTCCACCCATTTTATTTTTATCCTTCAATTCCGCTTTACGCTCTTCCGCATCCATATACATGCTGCGGAATTTATATATCTTAAATTTTTTTCCATTTTTTCCGACCCTTTCCTGCTTAAAAAAGATCGGTCCCGGCGACTGTATATAAATAACCGGTGCCAGAAACAAAAATAATATTCCTGTCAAAACACATCCCAGAAGTCCCCCCAGGATATCCAAAACTCTCTTACAAAACAGGCTCTGACTGGTAGCATAGTTCAGCGTTGTCGTCAGCACCGTAAATCCTGCGATCCGCTGTACGATCTGCCTGTTTTCCGCCAAATCTTTATTCTGAAAAAGGTTGTCATGAACCACCATGCCCATATCAAATAGTTCCGATAAGAGTCTCTTTTTATCCTGATAATCCGGCGGGCAGGATATAAACACTTCATCCACCCATCCGTCCCGGATAAAATCCATCAGGCTTTCCTCATCTGCCACTACTTCTATGCCACGGATCGTTTTCCCGGTCCAGTCCTCGTCCAGGACAACCGCACCTACAATCTGGAATTCTTTATATTCCATTTTCTCGCAGTTCTCCAGGATTCCATCCACCAGATCTTTCGTTGTTACGATCAGAAGCGCCGGCTGGTTCCATACACCTTTGATTTTTTTCAAATATAATTTTAACAAACATCTTGTCAAATAAGACAAGACCACATAGATACCTACACACAGGAACAGTACAATACGAGAAAACGGCTGTCCTCCCTGTGTCATAAACAAATACAGGGAAAATAATAACATCGATACAATTCCCTGTTTTACAGTTACAAATAACTCTCGCAAATATCCTCTTTTCAAAACATTTTTGAGCGTATTCAACCCAAAAAGAACAATACTGTCCAATACAATCCATGCAATCACAGTACTGCGGTAAAGAGGCGCTGCAAATGGATTAGCTAGTCCATGCCTAATAACATACGCGACGGCAAATGAAATCAATAAACAAACTAAGTCAAGCACCAGAAAATCTACATGCTTCAGCCAATTATTATTTTTTCGTTTATACATTTATCTACCTCTCCCATTCCTGTTACATTCTTTTTTTAGACAGACTCCCTGCAGACCGGCTTATGCCGCTCTGCAGACAGCATACCCTCTGATCACTTTGATCTGTAAAGGAATTATTTAGTTACTTTTCCTTTGAATCCGGCTTTCTTAAGAGCCTTCTTGAAGGCCTTAAACTGTTTAGCGTTCATCTTAGATGCTTTGATTGTTACTTTCTTAGTGTTAACACCTTTGAAAGCTCCTTTCTTAACAGTAACTTTCTTACCTTTCAAAGTAATCTTCTTAAGCTTTTTACAACCTGCGAATGCATTCTTGCTGATTGTAACTACTGTTGCAGGAATTGTAACAGTCTTTACTTTCTTGCATTTTTTGAATGCATTAGCACCGATTACTGTTACTTTATAGCTTACGCCATTCACTTTAATAGTGGATGCAACAGTAACAGCTTTCTTTGTAGACTTAATAGCAGTTACAGTAGCAGTTCCCTTTGCAGTTGTTTTAACTTTAACTGTGTTACCGGAAACTTTTACGCTCTTAGTCTGCGCAATAGCTTTTGGTGCGGTTGTTGGGCTCTGTGCTGCAGATGCAGCAGTTGCAGAACTTAATACGACAGCTGCAGCCAAAGCAGTTGCCAATACTCTTTTCATCGCTTTCATTACTTTTATATCCTCCTTTCTTTCAAAAATATTTATGAGAAAGTTCTCTCCCTTGGGAAAAAACTAAACTCAACTTTTGTCACCATAGTAGTACTGTTCTCCATAGCCATACCCATAGCCATACTTATGACTTCCGTACTTACCATAGTAGTACCCACCGCCGTTTTTACCAACACGGTTGAGTACCAGTCCCAGAACCGGACAGCCGGCTCTCTCCAACTGCTGGATCGAATTGCGTACCAGCTTCTTCTGGGTAAATCCTCCCCTTACAACCAAAATAGCACCATCACACAGGGAGCCTATCTTTTCACCGTCTGATACCAGACTTAAAGGTGGTGCATCTATAAATACATACCGGTACATATCTGACATTTTATCCAGCATCTGTTCCAGCTGACGGCTTTCCATCAACATAGACGGATTCACTACATTTTTCACATTAGGAAGGATATCTCCACCTTCTATCTGAGTGTGAAGTACCACATCCTCCACCGGCTTGTCCTGTGCCAGCAAATCTGATGTTCCTAGCAGTTTCCCCTGATCTTTCCGTCGGATATCATATTTGTCAACCATAACGGATTTACGAAAATCTGCATCTACCAAAATAGATGCCGTCCCTGTCTCTGCCATCTGGCGCCACAACTGCATGGTAACAAACGATTTCCCTTCATCCGGCAGGGTACTGATAACCATGATCTTCTTTATATCGCTTCCCAGGAAATTAATATTGATCCTTAAGCGGTTGACTGCTTCCTCTACTGCATATGGCAGGGAAGGCATATTTCCAATTACTACTTCGTTCATGTTGTCCTCCAATTTCTGACTGCCTTATTCTTTTCGCTTTTTTCTTTCCTTGTTCTTCTGCTTCTTGATCTGCTCTTCTTTCTTATCTGAAATAGAAGCAATATCCCCCTCTGGGATCACGGTCAGCGGCATGATGCCAAACGCTTTCTCCACATCTTCGGCTGTCCGCATGGTGTCATCTCTCAGATACAAAACAGTCAACACGATCAACGCTACAGCCAGGAATCCAAATGCCCCCAGCAATGTATTGATAATAAGATTCGGCGAGCTCGGTTCAGGTGGCACGATGGCCTTTTCTGCAATATTAGGTGCTGCTGTATCCATCAGTTTCGGCAAATAAGTAACTGCCTTATCCGCCAGCTTATTGGCAATCTTCTGTGCCTCTTCTGCCGAAGTACTCTCTACACTAATGGACAGGATGCGCGTATCACCTACCGGTGCGATAGTCAGCATCTTCACCAGATCTTCATAAGTATAGGAAAGATCATAATCCTTGATCACTTCTTCCAGGATCGGACGGATCTTGATCAATTCCGCATAATCCTCTGACAGGGAAGTACCCAGATTCAGGTCTGTCAGATCAATGACCGAATCATTCGATGCCGACACCATATACAGTTTGGATGTAGCGGTATATTTCGGCGTGATCAAAAACTTTGTAATTCCACCTGCCAGCACTGCCCCCAGCAGAAGCACTACCAGAAGAATCAGAAAACGAGATTTAAAAAACTGAAACAGCTCCAGCAGATCAATCTCCATTTCCTCGTCTTCTTTTATTTGAATATTGTCTTTTAGCTTATTCATGTTCGTCCCCTTGTATCATTTAAATCTTTTTGGTCTGCAACCGTTTCATCTGGCTGTCTGCAGTTCATCCTTTGCCACCAGCGGATAGAGTGTCTTCACTGTCTGCTCCAGTGACGAAGCATCCGGGTAGAATTCCCGGTGTTCTATACCATCTCCCAATGCCTTGCCCGTCTTTACTGTTCCTTTTATAGTAAGCAGGCCTTTGTACTCATATTCACTCAGCGAGCCGGCATAGTGAGTCAGTTTCTTTGTACTTATCTTTGAAACCACATATGGATTCAACTCGTTCATTATACGAGCCAGGATTTTTTTATCAGACGCAGCCTGTTTTTTTATCTTTTTAACAAGACTTCCCAAATACTGGCGCTGTCTCTTCATGCGGGATGTATTTTCTTCGTCCCCTACGCCGTACCGGTCATGTATGTAGTGGTACGCCTGCGTATCATTCAGTATCATCTTCCTGCCCTTCTTCATCTGCGGGTCCACGGAAGTAAAATCCTCCAGCAGTTTCACCTTTACTCCACCTGCCTGCTTATTTAGCAACGGAATGGTGTCCATAGGCATTTCATAATATCCATCAATGGGGATTCCTCCCAGGAGTTTGGAAACAGCCTTTACCGTATTCTCACAGTTCTGCTGTCTGCTGCCACCATACCAGTGGGCTGTACACAGCTGGATCTCAGCTGTCGCTTCCCCCTCTCCCTGCTTGTCGATCAGAGAGACTTCTGTCATAGTATCCCGGTTCAGCTGGATCGCACCATATGTTTTATTTTCTTCATCAAACACAACCAGCATCAGAAAATCAGCCATGGCTCCCTGATATGCCTCTCCGGTTCCTTTTTCGTCGCCACTGGCATCTGTTCCCAGGATCAGCCAGGTGGTCACTTTATGTAACAACCCATATTTGTGTTGATTCAGTGTCACTTTGTCAAGAAAATCCCAGTCAACAGGCTCCTGAGTCGTCTCCGCCTCCGCTGTTCCTGCACCGGAAACCGCTTCTGTTTCCGTCTTACCGGGTGCTTTCTTTCCCATTGCAAACACGGTACAGAGACAAATCACCAAGACAGCTGCAATAGCAGCGGCTGCTATATTGATCTGCTTCTTTTTCTCGCTGTGTTCTTTACTCATGGCAAAATCATCTCTCCTAATTCATCTACCCGGCGAAGTCTGTCTGCGCCTAGTTTCTTCTGGATCACTTCCCTTGCCTGCTGCATATTAGGTATCCGGTTTGTCACGTTATGACAATCCGTTCCAAGTAGCGCATTGTACGCTTCAAACAGCATAAATGCTTTCCTCCTGGTTCGAAAATGCAGAAAACTCTCTGCGTTTACCTGGGCGTAAACAGGCAATTCAAACACCCGTTCCCAAAATTCTTTTTTCTTTTGATATGGATAATATCTTTCGATGTGAACAATGATGACTGTTAATTTCTGCTTATTTATCAGAGTCTGAACATCTCTGACGACCTGATCGTCCCATTGACAAAAAGGCATCTCCAACATCATTACCCCGGTTTCCTCCACGCACAGTCTGGATATTTCTTCCGCCTCACCGATTCCCGGGAAATAATAAACCTCTGCTCCCCGGCAAAACTGAATATCTTTGACTAATTTCTCCGGCACCTTGCTGAGCAACCGCTCATAAGACGCCTCCCTGCGTTTCAAAAACCGTTCCACCGAATTTCTATTGGCATAAAAATGGGGTGTGAAAACGATCTTAGTTATGCCTTGTTCTTGTTCCAGGTTCAACATCTGGATGGACTCTTCTGAGTTCCGGCTTCCATCATCGATCCCCGGCAATATATGTGTATGAAAATCGATCATTTTAACAACCTTCTTCCCCTCTATACCTTACTAAAGCGTTTTTCATACTATACTTCTTTTTTATATTTGTCAACTCTTTTTTACATCTTTCTGCTTTTTTCTGCCTTTTTTTCACTCTTTTTACTCTGATTATAGCGATATACATCAGCTATCTCAGATATAGATATGTAAGCTCGTTTATCCAGTTCATGAATGATTTCCTTCATCCGCCCCACCTGGAACCGGTTGATCACCAGGTATACGACGGTTTTTTCTTCATCCGAGTAATATCCTTTGGCATCGATAATGGTCATGCCGCAGCTAAATTCCTCCGACAACTGTTCGCAAATTGTCTCCGGCCTGGTAGTGACGATAAACGCTGCCTTGGAACGGTCAATACCTTCCACTACAAAGTCAATGGTTTTCAGCGCAGCCGCATAAGTAACGATGGAATACAAAGGCAGTGTCCAGCTGTGAATGGCAATTCCACAGCAGATATACAAAACAATATTATAAAGCATCACAAAAGTTCCCACTGTCATGCCCCACTTCTTGGCAAATATGATAGCCAGCACTTCCACACCGTCCATGGCACCTCCGTAACGGATAGTAAGGCCACTTCCAAGCCCTGAAACAATACCTCCAAACACAGCGCAAAGAAGCAGGTCCGATCCTGCCAGAGGTGAAACCTCAGAGACTGAAACCGGCAGTATGTCCGTGATAATCCAGGCTCCCAGTGAATAAATGGTTACCGCATAAATCGCATAAATAGAAAAAACCGGTCCCTGTTTCTTCAGTCCGTATAAAAACAACGGAATATTGAGAAAAATCAGAAAGACCGGCAGCGAAAGCCAGGAGGGCGTAATCTGGGACAACAGCATAGAAGTGCCGGAAATTCCGCTATCATAAAGTTTGACAGGCATAAGAAAAATCGTCACACCAAAGGCATTAATGCACCCCGCCAAAGTCAGTACAAAGATGTTTTTCCATTTCAAACCAGATCGTATTTTCTTCCATTCTTTCATAAACTGCCTCCTTTTCTTTTCCTGAAATGTTGTAGATGGTCATTGTAACATAAGTGGAGGCGGTTTCTCAATCGTAAATTTGTCGTGATGGTTGTTTTTAGTTTTCCGCCTTTGGGAAAAAGATTTACTCACATGGGCGCTTGCGCTACGATTCGTGCGTAACGGCAATGGCACTGAAAACACCAGTGCCTCCTGCCGACGCCCGAATACCCATGTTCTGTAAATCTTTTTCCCAAAGCTGCCAATCTAAAATCAACCATCACTGCTCTCAGATTTCCAAAGCATCCCCTTTAAAATCATTCCCGGGGCAGCCGGACAGACATACTCCCCCTTATAAAGGGAGCGATTGCGGCATGAAGTTCGTGACAGGGCATGAATGTCTTTTTATCATTCCAGTAATGCGGCAGAAAAGTTTTGCGTGAAGTGGGTTTTAAGTGCGTCGGTATGAGATGCCTGTATATGCGTCAGCATAGGCATCCATACCGCTACGCGCTTAACTAGCGGGAGCACCCACGGAACGCAGACTTTTCTGCCACATTACGGAAACCATAAAAACCACTCACACCCTGTCATAAACTCCCGGACAATTACCCTTGAAAAAATATCCTTTTCCCTCTACAATATAGGTAACATTACGATAAGAAAGGAACCCTTTTATTATGAAGAAACACCTTTGTTTTTTTCTTTGCTCTCTTTTGGTTTTCCTGACGGGCTGCAGCCATTCCCAGACTATTCGCTTTGGTGCAGCTGACATTGGCGGTATGTACTATTCTTTTGCCAATAGTTACTCTGGTTTTGCCTCAAAAGACAATGAATCTTACAAATTTGAAGTCAAAAACACATCCGGTTCCGCAGCCAATCTGCGGCTGCTGTCGGATCACTATATCGACCTGGGGATTGCCCAGGCAGACCTGATCCAGGATGCTTACAACGGCAGAAATGCTTTTGAGAACAATATCTGCCGTGGCTACAAGGCAGTTTCCTCCCTGTACACAGAGGCCTGCCAGATTGTGGTCCGTAGTGATTCAGATATCCAAACCCTGGATGATCTTCAGGACAGAAAGGTAAGTATCGGTGCTGCTGAATCCGGTACAGAACGAAATGCCAAAGAGATTCTTTCTTTCAGCGGTCTCAATGACCAGCTGGTAGAAACAGTCAATCTGGATTACACCAAGGCAGCTTCCATGCTGGCTTCCGGCAAGATTGATGCTTTCTTCTGCACCGCCGGTATCCGCACTACCGTCATTGACGAATTGAGCAAAGAATGTAAGATACGGCTTCTTAGCATCGACGAAAAATGCATGAAAAAACTGCAGAAAGCCTATCCTTTCTATGTGAAATACACCATTCCTGCCAATACCTATTCCGGTCAATCTACACAAGTAGAAACACTGGGTGTCAAATCTATTTTACTGGCTTCTGACAACTTATCCGATGAAACCGTAAAAGAGATTACCAGACTTTTGTTCAAACACGGCAAGGATATGCAGTATGCCACTTCTTTGAACCTGAATCTGGACGAAAAAACAGCCACCCACGGTGTCACCATCCCATTTCACCCGGGTGCTGCCTCTTACTACAAAGATAAAGGTATTACCGTAAATACCAAATAAAAACGGTTAGAAAGGACTAGTATGAACATTGAATTAGATATGTACCAGACTCTTGCTATTGCCGTTCTGGTACTCTTATTAGGAACATTTTTGAAAAAAAGGATCGGATTCCTGGAAAAATTCTGTATCCCGGCACCGGTTATCGGCGGACTTCTCTTCGCTATCTTTACCTGTGTCTGCTACAGCACCGGCATCATTAAATTTTCTTTTGACGATACTCTGAGAGAAGTGTGCATGGTGTTTTTCTTCACCTCTGTTGGTTTTCAGGCCAACTTAAAAGTATTAAAAAGCGGCGGTCGGTCTATGGCCATTTTTCTTGGTCTGGTCATCACCCTTATCGTGTTCCAAAACCTGGTAGCTGTTGGCCTTTCCAAAGTTCTTGACCTCAATCCTTTGGTAGGCATGTGTACCGGTTCCATTCCTATGGTAGGCGGACACGGTACCGCCGGAGCCTTTGGCCCGGTGCTGGAAGATTTTAATATTCATGGTGCCACCACCATCTGTACCGCAGCCGCCACTTTCGGTCTGATCACCGGAAGCCTGATCGGCGGTCCCCTGGGACGACGCCTTATTGAGAAACGGCACCTGTTAGACACGGTTTCTACCGAAGATGACAGTCTGTTGGTAGAAGATGAAAAGAAACACAAACGACATACCAATATGTATCCGGCCGCTGTTTTCCAGTTGATCCTGGCCATTGGTCTGGGAACTATTTTTTCCTGGCTTTTAACGAAAACCGGACTGACTTTTCCGATCTACATCGGTGCCATGCTAGCCGCTGCCCTGATCCGCAATATTGCCGAATATTCCGGCAAGGCCACTATCCACATGGGTGAGATCAACGACTTAGGTGGCATCTGTCTTTCCTTGTTCCTTGGCATGGCCATGATCACGCTGCGGCTTTGGGAACTGGCATCACTGGCTCTGCCGCTGGTAGTCCTGTTGGCTGCCCAGACTGCACTGATTGCTTTCTTTACCTATTTTATTTTGTTCCGTGTCATGGGAAAAGATTACGATGCTGCCATACTCTCTGCCGGCACCTGTGGTTTTGGTATGGGGGCAACTCCAAATGCCATGGCCAATATGCAGGCCCTTTGCGACCGCTATGTGCCGTCGGTAAAAGCCTATCTTCTGATTCCTTTGATCGGCAGTTTGTTCGCTGACTTTATCAATAGTCTTGTTATAACCTTTTTCATCAATATTTTGTAATTCAGGAGGTGAAAACTATGTTTCACAAAAAAAAGAAACCGAAAAAAAAACATGATTATGATTTAAGTTTTGAAAATGTAGCAATCCCGGAGATTCACACTCACCACACACCGGAGGATGACACCGACGAAGCAGAACCACCGGCTGTGGACTACGACAATCTGGCCATTCCGGAAGTCCACATTCAAAAAAAAGACCCATCAACCCCAAATGAGAAAGGACCTGATATACAATGATACACTCCCAATATGCAAAAAAGATAATGACATGGCTCTGTACTGCTGCCATGCTGATCCCATCCGGTCTGGCTTCTGACAGTCTCCCTGTAAAAGCCTCTGTTACACCGGTACCGGAGGACACCGTAGTTTTAGAAACAGATGTTTCCACCCCTCATGATGGCTGCACCATAGCAGGTGTTTACGGATCTTATTACAGCCAGGCACAGACAGCCTTAGATTACATTAACCAGATCCGGAAAAATGCCTGTGATGCCGGAAATGTTCCGGACCCCAGAAATCCTTCCAAGATGCTCCAGCCGGATGACTATAGACCACTGAAGTGGTCCAGTGATCTGGAAAATATCGCCCGAATCCGAGCTGCCGAAGCAGGTATTGCCTATGGATTTATGTCCTCCGGACATCAACGCCTGAACGGGCAGGATATTTCTGACATCACTTCCGGCGGTATATCCTACTCCGCAGAAAATCTTTCATATTACGGGATCACGGACATGAAAGAGGGTATCAGACTGTGGTACATGGAAAAACAATACTGGGTAAATGGAACGACAGATCAGGAAACCGGCCACTACAAGGTTCTTATTAATCCCTCCGTTACATATGTAGGACTGGGTGACTTCTACTGTGAAGAAGCCAATTATCACAACACACTGGCAGGCGAATTTAGTTATTCCACCGCCGATCTGGATGGCACCATGCAGGATGCCCCTGAAAATGTCATGCAGAAAATAGAAGTTAGCAACGAATGGCTGAACGGCTATAAACTAGAGGGAGATTCTACCCTTAAAACTAACCAGACTACAGGTGTCGTATTAAAACACCAGTTAAAACGAAATTCCCGTACTCATAGTCTGTGGGTGGTAGATCCGGTTACCTATGAATCTTCTGATCCGGAAAAAGCCACCATATCTAAAAATGGAACGGTATCCGGCCTGCGCCACGGAACCACTACCATCACAGCCTCTATAGACGGGAAAGTTCTTGGTTCTACAGATGTCTCCGTTGAGTGTAACCATACTAAGAAACTGGTTACTTACACCGAGCCCACCTGTATTCATACCGGACTGAAGATCTATCACTGTGATTACTGTAACTACTCTCCGGAGGAGACCATTCCAAAGTCTGCTCACCAATATGTCTATGGCACACCTGACTCTCTTGGAAAGAGTACAGGCGTATGCTCTGTCTGCAAGGACACAATCTACATTAAACCTCCTACCTCCCTGGAAGTAACCTGGGAAAGTGAAAAGGATTCTACCAGAGGATACATGGCTTCTTTCCCATCCCACATCGCGGTAGGAGATACCATCAACTGCTGGCCGCAAGTAAACGGCGAAACAGACTATCGGGATGTCGTCATAGACTCTTCCTCACCAACCGTCATGACACCGCCGGAAAAAGTCTATGCAAACGGACCCATGAATGGTATCAAGGTAAACTCTGCGGGTATCACAACCTTGTCTGTATACCCTAAATACAATCCCGGCCTGAAAAAACAGTATACCGTCCGGGCCGGCAATAAAGGAAGTGTCAATCTGGCTCTTTCTGATATTACTTTGTCACAAAATGCGTATCTTTACAACGGTTCCTCCTGTGAACCAGAGGTAACCGTAAGCTATGACCACACTGTTCTGACAAAAGGCGTAGACTACACACTGAACTACGAAAACAATGTAGCCGCCGGTACCGCTTCGGTGGTGATCAAAGGAACCGGTATTTTTACCGGAAGCAAAACAGTCTCCTTTACGATTACACCCCTCACCACCGAAAACCATACGCACAAAGAGGTTATAGATGCCGCTGTCGATGCTTCCTGTACAACTCCGGGTGCTTCCCAGGGGTCCCACTGCTCTGTCTGTGGTGCTGTGCTGGAAGCAAGAACCTACACAGAACCAACCGGCCACCACTATGTAAACGGGGTGTGCTCAGACTGTGGCGATATACGATATATCGATAAGGACAATCTCCGTTATACTCTTACTGACAACTACCTGACCGGTCAGAAAGATCTGTCCGTTTCTGCTGTTCCGGGAAAAACACTGACCGGAGATGTCTCCGTGGAATCCGGCATTATGTTTGGCAAAGCCACCTATCCGGTGAACCAGATCGCCAAAAACGGTTTTGCAGACCAGACTTCCCTTTCCAGTCTGACTTTCCCGGCGTCTATTGACACCATTCAGACCGGTGCTTTTACCAACTGTACCGGCCTGAAGAAAATAACATTCTGGTCCCCTACGGCTCCTTACCTGGAGGCAGGTGCTTTCAAAAATACCGGCACCGATAACTTTACCATTGTACAGCCAAAATACAGTGTTGGTTACTCCCCCATCGCAAAAGAATCCGGTGCTGCTATGGTGACCAATTCTAAATCAGAGGCGGCCCATACGATGCAGTACTGCACCGCCAAAGATCCTACCTGTACCGAATCAGGTAATATCGCTTATTATTACTGCAGCGGCTGCAACCATTACTTCACAGACCGGGACGGAAACAACGAGATTGACCGTCAGGGTACGATCCTTTATCCTCTGGGCCATGACTGGGAAAGCGATTTTACTATTGATATCCCGCCAACCACCACCAACAAGGGAGAGCGATCCATCCACTGTAAACGCTGTAACGCAAGACGAGAGGTAGATATTCTGCCGGTTCTTTCAGATAATAACAGTTCTTCGGATAATTCCGCTGTGACACCATCCGGCAGTTCTTCTTCCGGCGGCACTTCCTCTGCCAGCCAGACCAGGAAGACACTGCCTGCCAAAGGAACGATTTTTGTCGCCAAAGGACTTCGCTACAAGATTACCAAAGCAGGTTCCACCGTGTCCTGCCAGGGTCCTGTGTCCCGCAAGATAAAAAGTGCCTCTATTCCAGGCTCTGTCTCATACCATGGATGCAGTTATCAGGTAACAGCCGTTGCCGCCAAAGCCTTTAGAAAATGTGCCAAACTAAAAAAACTGCGACTTGGCTCCCATGTAAAAAGCATCGGGAAACAAGCTTTTTACAAATGTGCCAAATTGCAGTCTATCCGCCTGACTACCAAGGTTCTGAAGAAAAAAAGCCTCGGTAAACAGGCCTTTACCGGTATTTCCAAAAAAGCCGTGGTATCCGTACCGGCAAGCAAACGGAAATCCTATAAAAAATGGTTTCGATCAAAAGGATTACGGATCCGTTAAAGTAGTTCCTTTTCACGGAGTTTCATGACCAGTTCATATACTTCCGGCCGTTTTTCCTTTAAATGTTGATCCAGTATATGCCGCCGCTGCCGGAACCGCTCAGCCAGTTCCGGATGTTCGGTGGCAATTCTTTTCTGGATCTGTTTTCTGTGTTCTTCCATCCTTTTCGCCAGCGTCTGCTCATCTTTTCCGGATATATTGACGATTTCTTTCAGATGTTCTTCCAGGTGTTCCATCCACTCATCCTCATCCAGTTCCTCCATATGCGCCCATCTTCCGTGGAGCAGTTCTTCCACATCGCCGCTTTCTTTTAACTGGCGGATCTGATGGCGGATCTGTCTCTCGATCACATCCTCTGCCTCATTTCCAAACGCCCACACAAACTCCTGTACCCGGTTGTCCGCTCTTTTTCTGGATGCGGCTCTTTCTTCATTTTTCACGCCGCCTTCCAGCGGATACGGCCAGTGGATTCCCATATCTTTCAGGGCAATATGTATGGTCCGGCGGACGCATCCCTCCTCAATGAGATACCCCAGGCCAAGTTTGCGCATCTGACCATTCAAGTCCGCTATATGCTCAGTTATGTAAAATCGGATATTTTTTTTGTTCAATGATCTGTATAAAAGTTCCAGTCTGTCCGCCGCCGTTATATCAATACTTCCGATGGCACTGGCATCCAGGATCACCGCCTTTGTGTCCTCTTGCAGGGCCTCTTCAATTTCTTTTTGAAGGATTCCCACATTGGCAAAAAACAGGTTGCTGCTAAAGCGGTAAAGGATCACTCCGTCCACTCCGTAAATCTGCCTGCCCTCCTGAAGATCTCTGAAATGTCTGTGGCCCGGCTGGATCCCCAGAAAGCAAGTAGCCGGTTTGGCTGTGCGCAGGATCATCTCGGTAAAAGACAGGATCACCCCGATCAGCACTCCGTTAATGGTTCCCAAAAACAATACTCCTACAAAGGCTCCTATAAAGATAAAGCACTCGGTGCGGCTGATCTTCCATAACCGCACCGCCAGGTGAAATTCCGTAGCTCCCAGAAGGGCCGAAATCACAATGGCGGTCAGGACCGGCACCGGCAGATATCCTACAAATCCAGTACCAAACAGCAAAAGAACCAGCATGGACACCCCTGCCACCACACTGGCGAGCTGGGTCCTGGCCTGATACTGCTCTCCCATGGCCGTACGGGAAACCGATCCATTCACCGGGCAGCATCCGGTCAGTGCTGCCGCCAGATTTCCCATGGAAAAAGTAAAAATCTCCTGGTTGTCATTGATCTTGTATCCATTTTTCTGGGCGAAATTATTCTCTGCCAGAAGGGTCTCTGCCATGATCACCACTGCCACTGACAGACTGATGGTAACCGCCTCTTTCATGGAAATCGCAGTAAAGTCGGGCAGCTGCCACACCGGCAGTCCAGGCTCTACCGCACTTAATGTATGTACGCCCCATTGTTTTACCGGAAGACATACTGTCATAATGGCTCCTGCTGCCATCAGCACAATGGCCATAGGAAACTTCGGGATCCATTTTTTCGCCACAAGCAGGATAACCAGAGACACCAGTCCCAGCACAAGAGACGGCACATTGATCTTGCCCAGTGTGGCACCAATATGCGACGCCAGTTCCGGAAATTCGCCGGTTCCCGCTGTTCCTCCCATGAGTTTCGGCGCCTGCATCAAGATAATAGTGGTACAAATTCCTGTTATAAATCCTCCCATAACCGGTGCCGATATGAAACTTACCAGTTTCCCTGCTTTCATAATATAAAAAGCCAGAAGCCACACCGCCACCATAAAGGTGATCACCGGCACCACTTTCATGGCCTGAGCCGATTCGCTCTGAATATCCAGATTGACTAAGGCGGCTCCTACCAATGCCGCCGGAGCCGCATCCACTCCAAAGATAAACTGCGGTGATGAGGAAAACAAGGCAAATAAAAGAATCGGGAACACAGAACCATACAAGCCATATACTGCCGGCAGTCCTGCGATCTGTGCATATCCCATGGAAATCGGGATAGACACCGCCATCAGGATCAAGCCTGCCAAAACATCCTTTCCAATGGTGTTTTTCCCTGTATTTTTAAATCCCGGTGCCAATTGAATCCTCATATGTGATCCCCTCCTGTTGAACTTGTTCTATCTCTATATACTATAAAATTTACTCTATCTCTATGCTTTGTATCCTACGGCAAATGAGTACAAATGGTTTGTCTTGATCTTAATTCTTTTTGTCTTTATATTATTGTGCGCATTCGCAATCTTTTTCGCATTTCCTTTTTGACTGATCCGGCAAGCAACATATCGTTTTTTCTTCTCTGTCTTCGACGGCTTATAACGGACTTCTATGATGACTTTTCCTTTCTTCAGCCAGATTATTTTCTTTCCTGTTTTATCCTTCATAGATAGTTTGTAGACTGGGCGGCTGCCTATGATCTTCTTCGCCTTGGCAGAAAGGACCGGCCGTTCTGTGCTCTCCAGTGTAAGATACACCGTGGATTTCGTCCGTTTCCGAATTTCCTTCAATGTCTTTTGATCCAGGGTGATCCGTACGCCATTACTATTGTACCGTAACTTTTTCCCTTTCTTTTTAAGGACGGAACGGATGGCGGCTCTTTGGATCTTAAAGGTCTTTCGGATGGTTGCCGGGGCAGGGATGTGCGTAGCCGGGACAGATAGATTTGTTGGCTGTGGTGTTATAACCGGCTTGGTAGGAAGCGCCGGAGTATCCTTGGGGCTCACGGTTGGGGGCGCTGTTGGGGCTGCCGTTGGCGTTATCGTCGGCGTTATCGTCGGTGTTGCCGTCGGGGCTGCCGTTGGCGTTATCGTCGGCGTTGCCGTTGGCGTTATCGTCGGCGTTGCTGTCGGGGCTGCCGTTGGCGTTATCGTCGGTGTTGCCGTCGGGGCTTCTGTTTCTTCCGGAGAATTTTTCTTTTCCTCATAGTAATATGTAATATCTTTGCTGTCTTCGGTTACTTTTATTTCATCTGTATCCTCACTACTGCCTGCGAAGGTATATCCAGACAGAGCCGGATTCCTCAGGCTGTAAGTGGAATTTTTCGGCACATACACTGTAGATACCGCCGTCCGGGGTACTGTCTCCGTCGTACCATCCTGCTTTTTCAATTCATAATGGAGATTCACGGTACTCCAAGACTGCTCTGCTGTCTTGTCTGTGGCCAGGACTTTTCCTGTGTCTGTATCGATAATCTCGCCATCCAGCGTATCACCCTTTACCAGATCCGTCACATCCGGAATTACAACCGATAACGACTCTCTGGCTGCATCCGGATCATAATAGTTACTAAGTGCCGGAATCGTGTAGTCTTGTTCTTTCTCATATTTAACCGTAGTGCCATCTGCCGCTACGATCCGCAAACGGATCTTCAAATGCTGCTCTTGGTTTACCATATTCTGAACCACGGTACGGAATTCCAGATCCTGCTGGTTCGCCTTGGTAATATTTTTTTTGCTAATCCTGTATTTCTCACTGTCCTTATCCAATGTGCCGGTTTTGCTGTGAGGAATGGTAATTTCCGGGTCTGCCACATACAGTGGCACCGGCTGGCTGACATAGTCTGTATTGTTTAATTTTCTCGCCAACTCCATTTTGCACACTTCGCAAAATGGCTGTCCCAGCCACCTCATCATACACTCACGGCTGGGTGCAAAGGCAGTCTCTGTACCAGCCATGGTTACCCCCACTCCCCGGAAACCAAGAAGTTTGCTCCATTTGATAGTGTCCGGATCTGTGGTGTCGGAGGTGTTTGGTTTGTTGGTATAACGTTCGTACTCATCCCCCAGACCGCCGATGCTGTGGGCGATTTCATGAGCCATCGCCGTTCCGTTGCTATTCTCATCGGAATTAGCCGAAAAAGAAAACAGTGAATTGATCGAGGCGCCATAGCTGCCATCTGCGTTAGAAAGCATGTGAATCGTTCCTACGGTGGCACCTGCATCCAGATAATTTTCTTCCAGTTCCTGACGCAGTGCCTTGGCCAGTTCAGCACCGTCATTACTAAAAACAGCTGCTTTTCCCCATACTCTGATATGAAAATAAGTATCTACACTTTTGCCACCGTACACACTGATACCGGATTCATTGGAAACCGCCGGAATCCCGTAAATATTGATGCGATCCGAGTATTCCTTATACGGGGACCAGGTCAGCATCCCCTGAGCCTTCTTTGTGGCATCCTCCACAAACTGCTCCCTCTGGCTGGCGGTATACCCATCTCCCATGATAACAATGACAAAATTCTCTCTGTCACTGCCGGACTTGTGAAGGGTGTACACCGGAAAAGTCGTTTTGACCTCTTCTTCCGCCTTTATCACTGCAGAACCCGGGATCAGCGAAAAAAAGACCGCCAGACTGATCACCACTGCTGTTAATTGTTTTATATATTTTTTCATATTTACCACCTCTTTTGTTCTTTCTCGCATCCTAATGTAACGAAATGCCGGAAACCAACTCTTCGCTGGTCTTCGGCATCTGATATTCTATTTACCAGTTTTTCTTAAAACAATGTATAACTCATTTCATGCCATTCTTCGCCGCCCCAGGTGGAATTTGCCATTCCTCTGTCTGTAAATCCGAATTTCTCATACATTTTTACTTTCTGCTGCAGACAGGTAAGAAAGACCACCTGACGGCCATTTTTTCGTTCTCTCTCCAGATACTGGTTCACCAGTTCCCTGCCAAGTCCCTGTCTTTGGTATTCCGGCAGCACATCCAGACCAAGAAGCATGATATTTTTTCCCTGTGGGTCATGCAAACCGGCATCGGTAAAAAATTCATCTCTAAAGCTGGGTTCGTCTGTGGCAATTCCATTCAAAAATCCGGCAATCTTCCCTGTCTTTTCATCCACTGCCACTAAAAACAACTCTTCGGCTGCCCGGATCCGTTCCACCATGCTCTTCTCAGAACATGCTTCATGGGGCGGAAAGCAGATCTGCTCTATGGTATTCGCCTGATCTGTTTCGTTCTGTTTGATGTTTCTAAAAATAAAGCTTTGCATTTGTTGTCTCCTTCCTATTTTTAAAAAACACATATCTCCCTTTCCCCCAAAATCATATTACTTTCCACGAACCTTTTCTATTTGTCCCAACTCTCTCAATTTTACCATTATCTTTTAATTTCTTTATATAATACTTTACCTGATTATCCGTAATCTCCAGTTGCTTCGTGATTTCTTTTGTTGTTGCATTAGGCCATGTTTTTAGTAATTCAATGATTCTGTATTCTAAATCACTAACATTAGTATCTTGATTTTGTTCTGCATCAGTTTGATTCGATTCTTCTGATTGGTTGGTTTGGTTTGATCGGTTGGTTTGATTGGTTGGTTTTCTAAACATTGTTACCAAAAATCCATCACCAAGTTCCTCGAATGCCGGCTCCTGCAAACCATATTCTTTGCATCTGCTAATAATTCGTGGAATTCCAGTTCCCCACGCCTCAACAATCTTCATATAATGAAAAGCTTCTGCAATAGCTTCATTTCTACAAGTGGATTTCCCATGTTTTGCAGTTATAATATCAATCCCACCGTACAACATTCCTGGAGAAAGCACCTCTATTCTATCGTCAAATATACATACTTGAATGCACGATCTATCCAGATAACTTCTATGCAAAACAGCATTAGCTATCATTTCTCTAATAGCTGTAATTGGAAGTTCATAAATATCTGTTCTAAATAATCCTTCAATATTTGCGCCCATATTTATATGTCTCAAAACAAATTCATAAGCTGCCTCAACTTGTCCTTGTATTGGACCAGTAAATTCCTTTTGATCTATAAAAACATCTCTTGAAATTCCCTTAAATAATGCACATTGTATTTTTGCTGCCTTATTATGATTTTCAGTCAGTAAATCAAATGCATGTGTTGGATACCAGTCTCTACCGACCTTGCACAGTAATCCAAAATCCTCTAATTTTTCAAGTGCCATATCTTTTATAGACACCTTTTCTTCCTCTGTTTTACACGCATTTATTGCCGTCTGCTTCATATATGCACATAAAGCTAATGATTTATTCTGGTCAAATTCTCTACCAATATCCTGTAAAGAATCATAAGATATTCCCTGACCTTCTAATTCCAATTCTTGTAATTTTCTTGCATCTGCCGGTCTACTTGTTCCATTTATTCTGATATAAGAAGTAGTTTCTTTCCCTTTATTTGTTAAATAATATGGTCTGAATTTTCCAGGTGCAACATCTATTACAAGTATTGTTTTATCTTCAATTGTCTGTATCGATATATCCACTTCTATCTGAGGTGTACATGCATCAGAAATCATATTAGATATTGAATCCGACAGTTTAAAAGGACTTTGTTCACCGATTCCATACACTATGCATGTTTCATCTTCAATACCGACAACAACCTGGCCTCCTGTACTATTTGAAAATGCTATAATATCTTTCAGAAATTTCTCATGTTTACTTGGAATTTCTCTTTTGAATTCTATATTCTTGGTTTCTCCAAAAAATTCTTTTCTAACCACATAATCACCCACTTTCAATCTATTTTTCCTAATTTTTTTCTCATATTATTATTTCCAAAAGTAAACTCCATCAATTCACAAATGACGCTGATGGCTTCCAACTGCTGATCTCCTGTTGATGGGTGAGGTGTTTTTTCTACAACAAAATCTCCCACTCTTTTTCCTTAAATCCTACAAGCACATGGTCCTCGGTCACAACCAGCGGCCGTTTCACAAGCATACCGTCTGTAGCAAGCAGCCTTAACTGCTCTTCCTGTTCCATCTCCGGCAGTTTGTTTTTAAGATCCATCTTTCTGTAGATCATACCACTGGTATTAAAAAACTTTTTCAATGGGAGGCCACTTTTTTCGTGCCATTGTTTCAGTTCCTCGTAGGAGGGATTCCCCTCCACGATATGACGCTCTGTATATTGTATGTTGTGCTCATCCAGCCATTTTCTGGCTTTCTGACAAGTTGAACATTTTGGATAACAAATAAATAACATTGTATTTACCGCCTTTCATGATTCATTATTGGGTGACGGGCATTTTACCGGTCACTCACATACCACCTTTTCATATTGATGATAACGAATTGATTTGCCCGCCATTTCCTCCAGTCTGTATGTACCTTTGTTCAGAATAAGGGTTTCACCTTGTATCTTGCAATCCATAACTACAAATTTTCCTTCGTAGCACGATACAATAGCCCTGTTGTCTTCAATTGCCTCATAATTTTTCTTATTACTTATGTCGATTGTCAACACCGATGTAATTCCAACTGCAATGTTTATGATAACTATCATCGACGCCACTGCCAATAGTATCTTTTCTGGCCACTTATACTCTTTCCACTTACAAATAACACTTCTCAATGATAAAAAATATGCAAGGATTACACTAGAAATCAACAACATGAGCCCCCATGCATACTGATCTGCCCAATGTCTCATCCAGTCCCAATGGGCGAATGATACTATACAAAGAATGCACAGCATATTTACAGAAGACAAAACACTAACTATAGTGATGAACATGATGATAGCTTCTGCCTTGCCATTTGTTTTCTTTTTTTCACATGGCAATAGAAACCAAACAGCAAGACCTACAACAACCACTAACAAAGCAATAATATAAACCAACTTGTCTTCAACCATTTCTATTCCACTGAAATATCTTTTATCTACACCGTAAAAACTGGCGCATGAATTAGCATAATCATAAATAACTTCCTCTTTAAATATTTCCATCACTACACCAGCAATTCCCGAAGTCAATAACACTGTCAGTATTTTTTTTGTGCTGTCTGTCAGAAATTGTTTGATATTTTTGTCCTTTTTAATCGCATTACCCTGGCTGTCAACAATACATTTTTCCGGCTTGTCCTGCATTTCTTTATCCTCCTCTCCCTAAAATCAAAAGACGGTTTTCAGTATATTCTCACCTTTTTCTATATCATACACACCTATTGTGGATAATGCAAGACGTTGTTTTTATGTACAACATACATCATAATTATTCAGCCATTCTCATAAATTTTCTTTATGTACAACGATTATTTGTCTAACATCCTTTTAATTATCTTTCGATATTCATTCAAAAAAGTTGATTCTGTATTGGTTGACCAAAGAGGTAACATTACTTTACACATAATCCACACCGCAAAAATTATAAGAAATGGAAAAATTATAATTATCACTATAAACAAAGTAAACTGATAGTCATTTTCCAAGTTAAAAAAGTGATTTATATGGTCACATAAATATGTTGCAATAGCACCCAAAAGCGCTGAACACAGAATTGTATACACATTTTTTTGCGGCTTTAACATGCTTATCTTATTATCAAGATAATGCTCAAATTCTGTTAACTGTATCTTTGTTTTTTCTTTATTCTCATTCATAACTGATTTTTCCCATTCAAAATAGGAATTGCATTTCTTACAATCCTTTAATTTTTCCCATTCTTTTCTACTCATTTTTTCTCCCACAAAATATTTATACTCTAAAAGTGCTTTATCATAATCAAATCCATATTTTTTCTTCCCTATTTCATTCATACATGGACTTTTACTAATCCTTACATAATCCATATTATATTTTTTCATATCCTGCTTGCCCATACATCAATTCTCCTTACTATGATTTAATCTGAAATTTTCCAATAGTCCTCTATGTACATCATACCGTACTGTCTTTCCCTGTAATTTCTTTCAAAAGAACATTTTTTCTTTTAAAGTCTCTTTTAATACATATGTTTTTCCTATTCCCCATGTTCCATTGATTAGTATACAAATCATATGGCATCTCATCGTATTTTTTATAATTCCTTTGATATAATCAGCCCTCATATTTTCCTCACCTATTTTTCTCATGTTACCTCAGTCAGTCTGCTCAAGTATTCTTTTTACCTCCTGCTGCAATGCGTCACTAAAATCTGATAAATCATCATATACGATTACATTCAACCTTATAAGGCGAACGATGTCCCATATCATCTCTGACTTACTCAGTTCCATAACAATGCCCGGATGACGCTTATCTTTTTTTATCCGCTCTTCCAGTTTCCGAAACTTTTCTGATGCTGGCTTTGTGTCATCATTTAGAAATTCCACATACTCTTTGACCAGACCTTCCATATATTTTTCTTGCCAGCCTGGTATTTTCTCTTGAAATAGTTTCCAGTCTTTTTTAATTATATCCATGGTTCATTCCTCCTTGCCTTACACCCCCGCTTTTATTTTTTCAATCAACAGCACATCCGCCGGCAGCCAGTCCACACTGTAAAGCATTTCTTTATCCAGCCACTTAGCTGCCTCATGTTCCTTCAGCACAAGGTCTCCGCTTACCATTTCACACCAGAAGCAGTCCATTGACAGATGAAATTCCGGGTAATCATACTCTATTGTATCAATCAATTCTCCCACGGATATTTCCGTGTCAAGTTCCTCCATGATCTCGCGTTTTAACGCTTCCTTCGGAGTTTCACCTGTCTCAATTTTTCCGCCTGGAAATTCCCATTCCGCAGAGACACTATATTTTGCATTAAATGCACATAATTGCACCATATCTAGTATTTAATGGGATATTACCCTATCTTTATGGCAAAAGTAAATATAAAAATCCTTTATTTATAGGCTTTCTCCGACTTTTGAACTAAAGTTATTAAGTATCGTTTTATGTACATCTTAACCAAAAACCGGGTACTATATTTTTGTAATCAACTTTTTCCCCGCCTCTGCAAGAGGCTTCCTAAATGTATAAACTAATCCAGACACCACTGCCAATGAACCTAATATTTTCATGTTATGATTTCTATGACTTGCTTCATTTTCTCTTCCATAAATCATGTACCTCATTTTGAATCATATCATCTTTTGGAATTCTTCAACCAAACCTTTCAAATCCCATACGGGAAAAACAATATATGTTATCCGCCTCAGTATAGGATTATTCTCAACATCAATTTTATTATTATCAAACAAATGATATCTTTCTGCAATTATCGTCTCTATTTGATTTTTAATCCCTGTCTCCGTATCAAATTTCAATTTTTTATTTTCATTATAGGTAATTATGCTAACTAAATGAACTTCAACATTTTCAAGTGTATTATTCAAGTAATCTTCGGCAACCTGATTCATCTCATTATCCAAAAAGTCCTCATGCACATAAAGATTTAACTCTCTCCTGTGCTCCTTATATGTATTAATAATACTATTTAATGCATCAGAAAATGCTGTGGCAAATTTGTAATTACTACTATATGTTTTTGCTTCTCCAAGGATTATAATATTTTTTACATCCTGAATTTTATAATGAATTGCATCCGCACCAAATCTTTCGTGTTCTGAAGATGTAGCTATCTTCATTTTTCTCAATAAAGGTGTTGCCTGCATAAATCTTTGTATAAAATGAAATAATAATAATTCTCCGAACTGCCCCTGGATTAACAATTCATCAGTATTATGGTCAGCTCTAAACTTCTGCCTTGCTTTTCTACCAACCTCCTGAGTTGCTGCAGCATCTGATTTTCCTTTATCCATTGCTTTTTGTTTCAACTCCGCAAACTTATCGGAGCTATATATCCAATCAACAATTGAATCTATCAGTTCTTCCAAAAATTCTTCACGTAACTCATTCAAATCTTGGAATTCAATATAAGCTCCCATGTGATTTTTGTCCTTTGGAATAATATCATAATTTTGTGTTATTATGTGTATATTTCTGAACAAGGCATCATTCTTAACAAGCCTCTTCAATATGTCCTTCTCCTTCAATAATCCGCCTCCGTCACTTTTCCTTCATAGTTATTTCAAAGAATTTAATATTACTCAGAAATAACCAATTCACATGAATTCTAATATGCGATGTACTTCCTCCGCCTGTATCAGCATCCGCATCTTCTCATTCCCATCCTTAACCTCCGGCTTACCACACCTCAGATTATCTAGATGTTCCGACACACAGCAATCCTTATACCAACACTCACCCATAAGCTCCCCCTTAACGGACCACTTCTCATTTTGAGTAAATTCACCCACCAATGATTTCATCACCCGTTCTGTAGAGTATCTCTTAAAACCTGCCAAGTACTGCAATGTCTTCTCATCATCAATCTTTGACAAGTTGATTCTATGATTTTCAATCACTGATAAAACTTCTTCACGAATTTTAATTTTATCTGTCTTTCCGGTGCCTGTCCATGCCACTAGCTTATCAAAAGCAAGAATCAGATATTCAAAACAAATCATATCCAGAATGATAATCTTTCCTTCTGCCTTATCTGTTATTGATTTCAACATACGATACTTATTACGAATATCCTGATTATCAACCACATAGTCAAACGAAATATAATACTTATCGTCCTCTTTCATATCTATCTCTGCCAATGCATCCAATAAGCCCTGATTGCTTTCTTTACTTTCGACCACAAGTGCATCATTAAAGAAAAGTTGGTTAACCAATTTCCAGAAGTGAAGTCCTG